>Ga0208428_1000493_pt1 | contig 17996 bp, 25 predicted proteins | sample DEB08_DNA_11_FD_184535 | JGI IMG/M metagenome (GOLD analysis project Ga0208428, IMG submission 184535) | Aqueous microbial communities from the Delaware River and Bay under freshwater to marine salinity gradient to study organic matter... | ecosystem: Environmental > Aquatic > Marine > Coastal ... | reverse complement strand
GCGGGGGCAACGTTGGAATCGGCACTACTGCTCCAGACACTCCACTACATGTATTTACTTCAGGAACAACTCACGGACTTAATATTATTGCAGAGCATTTTGCTAACGATCCAAGACCAGTAATTATCACAGAGTTAGAACATCATAGCAATATCATGCCTTGGTTAAAAACAGGCAGAAAACAAAAAGATGGCACATTGGTTGTGGTACCTGCTAGTGATAATGGAGATGTTAGTATAGAAGATTTTACTGATATTGTTAAACAAAACCCAAATAGCATTGTGTCATTTTTAACACAAAGTAATTTTACAGGTATGTGTTTACCCTGGCAACAAATGGTTCGTATTGCAAAAGAACATGATTGCGAAGTTATATTAGATGTTTGTCAAACCATTGGTCATAAGCCAGTGAGTGTATCACAAAATAATATTGACTGGTTAGTGTTTAGCAGTCATAAAATGTATGGTTCTACTGGTACAGGAATTTTATTTCATCGAGGAGGTTTTTCATCGATCACAACATCATATGTAGGCGGTGGGACTTTAAGTTTCACAGATTTTGATCATTATGAACTACAACCTGATTTTAGAAGAGTAGAAGCAGGTACACCAAATGTTGCTGGAGTACACAGTATTGGTGCCGCGGCAAAATGGATACAAGAAATTACATATAAAGATATACAAGAATGTGAAGCAGAATTTTTTAACATGCTTTTTGATAAAGGTTTATTTGATATAAAACATATGAAACTGATAGGACCAGTAGAGCCTAGAAGTGTTTACAGTTTTGTTTTACCAGGAATAAATCCTAGTGATATAGCAGGTTTATTAAATTTTGACAAAGTGTGTGTGAGGACTGGACATTTGTGTGCAACTCCAGCAAGCAGAAGATACAATCAAGAAGGTACGGGCGTTCTGAGAGTAAGTTCAGGTCCTTACAATGATGAACATGACTGTGTCAAATTAGTAGAGGGATTATGGACAGCATTGGAAAAGATGGGTTACAAGATCAGTTAGTTGATCAAGTAATAAACAATTTAAAAAAAGTATATGATCCTGAAATCAATTTAAATGTTTATGATTTAGGTTTAATATATAATGTTGAAATAAATCAAGAGTTTGATTGCCAAGTAATCATGACTCTCACATCACCAAATTGCCCGGCGGCAGAAATATTGCCTATGGAAATAGAATTTGCAACAAGAGCAGTAAAAGGTTTAAACCATGTTAAAGTGGTCCTCACATTTGATCCTCCCTGGAATCCCGATCAAATGATTAGCGACGAAGGAAAATATCAAATAGGAATATTATAATGTCGAGAAAAGTACCATCATATAGCCAAAAATTAGATAATGTTATTATAGAAACTGACAAGGGCACAGAATTTAGTATTGCTGAAATCAAACACTCAAACAGAGTAGTTAAAAGTAAAACGCCAAAGCACGATTCAAGTTGGTATATAAAATGGATTTCAAGTCTTTTTATTCTTTGCAGTATGAGTATACGAGGTGTAGACGGATTACAAGTATATGATCTAACACTGAGTTTGATAGGTGTTATAGGTTGGATGATTGTAGGCTTATTGTGGAGAGACAGAGCACTTATTCTACTCAACGGTGTTGGCATAGTATTATTTTTAAATACTTTAATCAGAGATTACATTGCAATATGATAGATGTAACACAATTACAAACTGTTCATAATAATCTAGTTATAGATTTACGCAGTGATGATATTGATCAATTTTCTGTATGGCAAGTAAAAAGCAACTTACCAAATCATACCCATCCTCTCATACAATCAAATGATCCGGTATTTAGACTTAGGGGGTACACTCAAGAATATTTTGCTAGAAAAAGATCAGATAAAAAAATTATTGCAGTTGAATTTTTTATACCTACAAATGGCTATGCTAACTTTGATTCAGCAGGTAACTTATTTACAGATTGGAGTCTGCGTGATCAACAATTAGAATTTATTATCAGTTACTTTGAGCATTTTAATGAAATTGATAAAGACTTGGTTATAAGTTTTTGCGATGAAAGTCCAGATATTACAAATGTACTAGAAACATTGTATTCGCTGATGGCTATTTACGATATTCCAGAACACAGAGTTATTGTAATGGGACACAATTTTGCGGGACAGGAAATTGTGAATAATTTTGCAAAAGAAAATGGTGAAGTACCTTTAAAATACATTGTGTCTTGGTGGATGCTAGGACACATGGATACATCGCACATAGAAAAACTATGCGAACATTACAGTGATAACACTTATGCGATTCAACCGTTAGACAAAACACCAAAACAAAATACATTTATTTTTTTAAACAGAAGAGAAACATCTAATCGACTAGCATTATCATGGCTTTTGTGGGAACGAAGAATAAAGGCATATGATAATATTATAAGTGTTTGCCCACCTCTAAGATTATTTGGATTAGATGTAAATCGTGATACTGCTACCCCAAGTGAAGGGGAAGTGAGAAACCATTACACACCTATATTTTTTCAGACTATTCTAAAAACTTTTAATTACCCTGATTTAGATTCTATCACAGAGTTAAAAGTTAAATCATTTGTCGAAGAAATGAGAGTGGGCAAGACCCTAGAAGGTGATTACGCATATATTGGTGATATTGAATCAAAGTTTATTCCTCAGGATAATAATGCATATATCTGGCTAACATGCGAAAGTACTAGTGAGCTGAAAAATAAAAATTTATTTTTTACTGAAAAAGTTTTAAAGCCTATGTTATACGGACAAGCATTAGTGGTTTTTGCACAGTCAGGATTCCTGAAGGCATTTAAGAAACTAGGCTTTTATACACTTGCTGATGAACTAGGTGTAGATGAAAGTTATGACGATATTGAAAATGATGGCGATCGTCTTAAATTTATTGCTGATCAAATGGAAAAAGTATCAAAAATTCCCTTGCAAGAAATGCATGAAAAATGGCTTGCTTGCGAAAATAAAATAAATCATAATAAAAAAATAATATTTTCAATGCTGTCAAATTTGAGAACAAAAAACTTTATGGACAATCAAAGCAAGTACATTGTTTCTCATCTAGTTGATCAACTAGAACATTCTAGCACAGACGACGCACTGGAAAGTTACAAGAATTTTGTTAGATTTGATATGTTCAATGATAACTAATACAAAAAAACCAATCTCGGAGATTATATGGCAATAGAAATGACTATACCCATGGTAACATGGAACAAAAGAGCAATACCCGCAGGTGAAAAAAACTACGACTGGGTGGAAGAAACATCAGAAGATATTTTCAGAGACAAAAGAGTAGTTGTATTTGCACTACCTGGTGCTTTTACACCCACATGTTCCAGCACACATTTACCTGGATACGAAGCAAGATATGAAAAAATTCTAGAGCAAGATATTCATGAAGTTTATTGTTTAAGTGTAAATGACAGTTTTGTTATGAATGCATGGTTCAGCAGTTTAGGAATAACCAATGTTAAACCAATTGCTGATGGCAACGGTTCTTTTACTAGACAGATGGGTATGTTAGTTAAAAAAGAAGCAGTTGATTTTGGATACAGAAGTCAACGTTACAGCATGGTGGTTGATAACGGCAGAGTTGAAATGATTTTTGTAGAAGAAGGCAAAGAAGATAATTATGCTGGAGATCCTTTTTCTGTTAGCGATGCTGACTCTATGCTTTTTTACCTAGAAGGTATCAGAGACCTACGTAGGGAAGAACTTGCTCGTTTAAAAGAAAATGAACAAAATTCGTCTAATTCTTGAAAATGAATCTAAAACAAAGACCGATTGGCTGGAATGGGAGTTGTATGATACGCTCTCAGCCAATAAGGTTTTTAATCTTTTAGAATACACAAAACCCTCTAGTACTTTGTTTGGGCGTATAGATGTACGACAAAAGAAAACTGAGCAAACCACATTAAAACTAGCAGAAGAGATGAATTGGGTCATCAACGAAGTGAATGCAGAATGTGATGGATGCGAGATTGATCAAGACTTAAAATTAGATTTAAAAGTCCCTCCACACGAACAAGTCAAAAAACTAAACACACTTCATGAAATATTTCAACTGTACACAGAAAAACACGGTACTGGCATCAATCGAACACAAGAACTGCTCGAAAGAGTAAATATTCTTGTACACATGCTTGAAGCAGGCCCTGTAGAAATAGATCAAGTATTTATAGTTGCAAAACAAGAAGGCCCTAAACCCACTGAACTAGACATTGAAATGACCGACGAGGATCATTTAGAACGCAAACCACATGCTCTTTGGGGTGTACTAGAAATGGATTATGCTACTGTAGGTAAGGATTTGGGTGCTTGTTTCTGGACAGATGACAGTGAATTAGTTGCTAGTGGCGAACTTAGACAGCAGTTAAATCTCAATGCCGGCATTGCCGCAAACTTTATGACAGGCCCGGAAATGAGGCCAACGCCTGATGTAGATGACTTTAAAATGCAAGAGTTTTACAGTTGGTGTGAATCTAATGGATTGGCACAATACATTGACTATAAACAACCTATGTATAGACTGGGTAGAATGCGTTTAGGCGAATTAGTGGGAGAATACAGCATACAAGACATACAAGACATTGCTATTAAATTTCCTACAATCAAGGAAATACTTACTATAAATGATAAATAATGTTGAAGTTTAATATTCAGGAGTAAATAATGACAGACTTTGTGCTACCATCAACGTTAGGACTTGCAAATGTAGACATAAGTGGCTACACATTATCCAGCGATGATCCAGGATTTATTACAGACGAACAGTGCTGTATCATTAAAAATTTAGTCGACCAAATGGACGCTTCAGAAACTGTTCATATAAGATCACCACTTTCAGGAACTGGAAAAACTGAAAAGTTTATCATAGATCATTGTTCAGTATTACCTAATATTGTAACTACAGATTTTTTTACTAACACTTTACTTAATTGTGATAACTTTTTTACACTAGTTGGCAATAACGCAAAAGTTTTTAAAAATGCTTTGCCTGTGCCGACACCTGTAGTAGGCGATGATGACAATTACACTAGTTTAGTTATTCCTGACAATCCAAATAGAAAATCATCAACTGATGCAACTATTGATTTAACTGCATCTCCGGTTGCACGAAGTTCTGCACAATTAGCAGGTTTAACTTTAAACAATGACTACAACTGTGCTGGTATTGTAAATTCAGCAGGAACATCATACGGTACCGACTCTGATTCATTTAATGCAGAATTAGTACTGTATTATACAAATCCTATTACTTTAGGACCTGCAGAATGGGATCAAAATGCAATTCTAACTATGATTTGCTCAACGTTTAATGATTTACCAGTAAATGGTACAATGGTAGTTTTTAATGCAATGTTAGGCAAAGTAAACACTCCAATTTGGACATGTTTAAATGCCCAAACTAGTGTAGGAAGAACATATGACATTTCTTGGATTGCACATTCACCACATGATACCAGTAACGAAGGTCCACACGATACAGTAGTCATTAAAAGATTATCATAAATTTAAAAACTCTTGCATTTTTAACAATAAATAGTGTTAAATAGCAGGAGTTTTTTTATGGCGTTTATTTTACCCACTGAAACAGAAATTAGAAGTATAGATACCACCCAATTTGTATGGGATGATTTGATGGACGGTACTATCACTATGGAACAGGGTGCTGTACTCAAAAGCATAATTGATCAAATGACTCCCGACCAAACTGTTCTAATCAAAGAACAATTAGCAGGTACAGGAAAAACAGCAAGATTTATATTTGATAATTGTAATACTTCTTGTAAGATAATTACTCAAGATACTTTTGTAAACACTTTTTTATATTGCGATGATTTTTGGGAAAATGTAGATTACAATCCTTTAGCCTATCAAAATCCTCAAATACCAAACGAGTTAAGTTATAATGAAGCAGGAGAAATTGAAGGCACAACAGCGGTATATCCTGATGGTACAAGACATTATATAGATCTTACCAAAGACCCTGTACAACGTGCAGATCATGATTTAGCGGCGGCAATGTTTGATGCTAGTTACTTAACATCAAATATGGTGAATTGTAATGGAGATAAAATCAGTGAAACCAACGATGACTTTGCAGTTGATTTTACAGCAATTTTCCCATTTCCTATTAGTTTAGGTTATGAGTTACATGAACGGGCAGGACTACTTGCTAATTTGTGTACAGCATTTAATAGAACTAAAATTGGCGGAGTAATAGCAGTATTTGATATTCATTACGCAAGAGTAAATGAGCCTCTTTGGCAAATGTATGGAATTATGAAAAAGGTTGGAAAAATGTATGAAGCAGAATATTGTCTAAGTCATAGTCCAACGGGCGAAGGACCATGGAAAGGTGTAGTAATTAAACGAACAGCATAGGGTATACACATGAAATTAGCCATAACAGGTGTCGGAATAGTTTCTCCTTTAGGAAATAACATTCAAGAAAATGTATTAAATTTAAAAGAATTAAAAGTTCCATTACAAGATTATAGACCACAGGGCCACTTCAGTGATTGGATTCTCAAAGTAGAAAAAGCATTTCACTGTAACTATGATGATGTAGACACAGATCACCTCATCAAACGGAAAGATAAAAACTGGATTGATCCCACAGTGGTTACCAGCATGATGGCAGTAGATGAGGCTGTTAAACAAAGTGGATTAGACTTTCCTGATAACACACCAGTTTTTGTAGGAACTATTAGAGGTGGTGCACCAAACCTTGCAAGGTATGGACAGATACTACACAATCAACGCAGTAAAGTTCACCCACAAATATTGTTGAGCAGTAGTCACGAATATGTTAGTAACCATATCAGCAGTCATTACAAATGGCATGGAATAAGCATGGGTACTAGTGGTACTTGTGTTAGTGGTGTACAAGCATTAGACATTGCCAAAAAGTACATGCAAACAGAAGGATATACTTGTGCTATTGTAGGCGGCACTGATTTTATGACCAGTTCGATGAGTACAATATACTTTCAACTGTTAGGTGCTATTTCACCAACAGGTAGAAGTGTACCATGGGACGAAAGCAGAGATGGTTTTGTTATGGGAGAAGGTTCGGTGTATTTGGTTGTTGAACCTTTAGAACTTGCAGAAGCAAGGGGTGCTAACATACGTTGGGTAATTGATGGTGTTGCTATTGCTAACGACGGTGCTCATGCTACACAACCAGACTTAGAAGGTACTGGTGCTAGAATAGCAATAGACAGTGTGCTAAAACAAACAGGAAAAAGTCCTAGTGAATACACAGTATTAAATGCTCATGCTACTAGCACACCATTTGGTGATCCTGTAGAGTATAACGTGTTGAAAGATTACTTTGCAGAAGGAAGTCACTTGTACAGCAATAAAGGACAAGTGGGCCATTTGATGGGTGCTAGTGGACTTGCAGAAGTTGTATTAGGTGCAGAAGCAATGATAAATGATTTTGTACCAGCAAATGCAGGACTTGAAAAACCCTTCACACAAGATGGACATTTTAATTTACCTAATAGCATAGTAGAAAAAGAATACAACAGTTTCTTTAAAACCAGTTTTGGTTTTGGTGGACGTAGTGCCGCAATCAGTGTAAGTAAGAATGAAAGATAAATTTAAAAAAGCATACATGGAATGTGCAGAAAGTTTTGCAAAACTCAGCAGTGCAAAAAGAGCACAAGTCGGTTGTATCATAGTAAAAGACAATAGAATTATAAGCATTGGTTATAATGGTATGCCTTCTGGTTGGACTAATGAATGCGAAGAAACTATTACTTGGAATGATGTACCACACATGAGATCAGAGTATGAAAAAATGGGTGCAACATTTCATGAATCCCCACATGGCAGTACATGGAGTAGATTAAAGTCTAAGCCAGAAGTACTACATGCAGAAACTAATGCTATTGCCAAAGTAGCACAAAGTTCAGAAAGTTGTAAAGATGCTGTACTTTTTTGCACACACGAACCATGTTTGGATTGTGCAAAATTGATACATCAAAGCGGTATACAACATGTAATTTATAGAAACTCTTATAAAGCAGATAAAGGTAGTGGATATGATTTCCTAGAAAAAAGCGGATGTACACTAGAACAATTTTAAAAAAACACTTGACTTTCCATACAATTTACTATACAATATATACATGAAAAAATCTAAAACACAAATGACTAAAGCAGAACTGATAAAGTTACTGAAAGAAAAAGAAACGACCATAAGTTCTATGCAAACAGAATTAGATTCTCTAAGAAATGATCGTGTAGCATTAGACACTATTGTTACAGATCAAGATACTAGTATACTTATAGCAAGTCTAAACAAAAGAGTGAAAAAACTAGAAGAAAGGTTAAAGGAAAGCAAATGACAAATTTAGTTTTTGTATATGGGTCACTTAAAAGTGGTGGAAAAATAAGAGGGTTGGATCAATTTCCTGGTGCAACCATTGTGGGTAAAGCAAAGACTGTTTATCCGGATTATGACATGCTTGATTTAGGAAGTTTCCCAGGCGTAGTTAAAAATGGTACAAAATACATTAGCGGAGAAGTTTGGGAAGTCGACGATGAAACTTTAAGCGAGTTAGACATGATCGAAGGTTATCCGGATTTTTACAACAGAGAAAAAACCGAAACCACACAAGGCAGAGCATATATGTATTATGTGGATGGAAATTTTTCAAGAGATTATCCCAAAGGATCAGAATCAAATAATATCGAAGATATAGACGATACTTTAACTTGGAAATTGTAATAGGAAATAAACAATGACAGTGGAAGGCGAAAGACTACTTGTGCTATGCGAAATGGTAAAGCAGTGGCATTATGATAGAAACCTTATTTTAGGGTCAGATGACAAAACACAGTTTGCTAAACTTATTCAAGAAGCAGGCGAACTATCAGACAACATTTGTAAAGAACGCGACATTAAAGACGACATTGGCGACATGATGGTTGTGTTGATCAACATTGCAGAACGTAACAATCTCAGTTTAACTGACTGTTTAGAAGTTGCGTACAATGATATTAAAGATCGCACTGGCAGAATGGTTGATGGAGTTTTTGTAAAAGAGGAGGATTTATGACATACATTTTGATAGGAATTTTAATTGGTTGGCTCACACCGAGACCAGCATACTTAGCACCAATTGAAGAAGCAATTTGGAAACCTTTAAAAGATAAAATCCCAAATAGATTTAAATTCTGGGGTTAGGTAATGTTAGTACTTATAACCCTGCTAATGATCAAACACACGTTAGCAGATTACTTTTTCCAATACAGTTGGATGATCAAAGACAAAGGCACTTATGGTGCCCCTGGCGGACTAGCCCATTCGGGTTTGCACGGTATTTTAACTTTAGTAGTGTTAGTGTTATTTGGAATACCATTTGTGTTCAGTTTAATGCTTGGCATTTTAGATTCTATTATACATTATCATATAGATTATTTGAAAAGCAATATATGGAAAAATAAAAAACTAACACCAGCAGATCAACAATTTTGGGTAGCACACGGAACTGATCAATTTGCACACTTTTTAACTTATGTAGGAATTGTTATACTATGCGTATAGAACAAGATATAAAACTTGATTACTCAGATGTACTTTTACGTCCTAAACGTAGTACAATGGGCAGTCGCAAAGAAGTTGATTTACACAGAACTTTTAAATTTAGAAATAGCCAACAAGATTATAATGGCATACCAATAATGGCCGCTAACATGGATGGTGTTGGTACTTTTAAAATGGCAGAAGAATTGTGTAAGAAAAGTATGTTTACTTGTCTCAGTAAAAATTATCAACCAGGAGACATTTGGGATTGGATAGGTAATCATGTAAACAAGCCAGACATGGTAAAATGCACAGCAGTGAGTACTGGTATAACTGATATTGATGATGAACGTATAGAAGCCACACTAAAACTATCACGTTCTATAAAATATGTGTGCATTGATGTTGCTAATGGATATAGCGAACGATTCTTAGATTACGTTGCAAGGTTCAGAGATAGACATCCTGAAGTGGTTATCATTGCAGGAAATGTTGTAACAGCAGATATTACAGAAGAACTTTTATTAAAAGGAGCAGACATTGTTAAAGTTGGTATCGGGCCTGGTAGTGTCTGTACTACTAGGATTAAGACTGGTGTTGGGTACCCGCAGTTATCCGCAGTCATTGAGTGTGCTGATGCCGCTCACGGTCTTGGTGGACACATCATTGCTGATGGCGGTTGTAGTAGTCCTGGAGATGTAGTTAAAGCATTTGGTGCAGGAGCAGACTTTGTTATGTTAGGCGGTATGTTTGCAGGCTGTAACGAAGGTGGTGGTGATATTGAGGATGGCAAAGTAAAATTTTATGGTAGCAGTACTACAGTAGCACAGGAGGAAAACGGTGGTATACAAGATCATAGAACAAGTGAAGGAAGGATTGTTGAGATTCCACACAAAGGTCCTGTGGCTAACGTGGTTACAGACATATTGGGAGGCCTGCGTAGTGGTTGTACTTATGTTGGTGCTAACAAATTAAAGAATTTAAGTAAATGCACAACATTTGTGCAAGTAAACGGTGGTAAAACACACAATCAAATTTTTGAAAAGGTTACAGTCGGTGAGTAAACAATATGCAGTAACAGTTCGTATGGACAACGAGAATGTTGAATTTAAACCAAAATACAAATATTCTAAATTAAATGAACTAGCACTAATTGTTGATAGTGGTTGGGCAACTTTTATTGGATATGCTAACTCTCCAGAAGAATTTGAACAGGATTTAATAGACAGTGTTGAAGGAATGCCATCACACATTAAAGCAGTTGAAGGATGGTAAAAACAAAACTCCAACCACACAATGATCGAGTTTATTATAATGAGGAAGGTATGATTATTCCAAATAGTGAAAAAGCATGTCACATCATATGGGAACTTTCATATGAAATGAATAACCCACGCAATGATGGTTGGACAGGCAGTGATATGAAAAAACGTCTTTGGGACATTAAGATGGCAGTAGACAAAGCATTGATAAATGCTCCTGACTATGTTGGTGAGCCAGCATACGAAGACATTTATATTATGGAAAAACTTAAAGGCAAAGTGTGAAAAGTTTAAAATTAGGTATTATAGGTAAAGGTTTTGTTGGTTCTGCAGTATCAAACGGTTTCAACAGAGAAGTTGACCAATTTGTAGTTGACCCTAAACACAACAATAGCACTATAAAAGAACTTGTTAAGTTTGGTCCTACTATTACATTTGTATGTGTACCAACGCCTGTTGCAGAAGATGGCAGTTGCGATACAACTATTGCAAATGAAGTACTGGAACAATTACATGACCACAAGTACAAAGGTGTAGTGGTTATTAAAAGTACTATTATACCAGATTATTTACATCAATTTAAGAAACAGTACAATCTAAAAATCGTATACAATCCAGAGTTTCTCACAGAGGCAAATGCTGATGCTGATTTTTTAAATCCTCCGTTTCAAGTATTTGGTGGTAAATGGCGAGATTGTGAAGTAGTTGAGAAAGCATATCTTAGACACAGTTCAGTTAGAATTGTGCCTACATTCAAAGTTGATTTAACCACAGCAAGCCTATTAAAATACACAATCAACAGTTGGTTAGCAACCAAAGTAGTATTTTTCAATGAACTTTATAAATTGCATCAAAGCGGTAGTAGTGCTGTACCATGGGAACAGTTTACAGACATGTTGAGCAGAGATGAACGCATAGGTGGAAGCCATATGAGTGTGCCAGGACCAGATGGAAAGTTTGGTTTTGGTGGACATTGTTTCCCTAAAGATACTGAAGCATTGCTTCACTATTCCCAATCTAAAAACTTAGATCTCAGTGTATTAAGAAAAGCAGTTAAAACAAACTCCAAATTTAGATAAATACTATTGTCTATACGCAAGACGAAACTAGATACAATGCGTAGTAAAACGGGTTTAGACACCCTAGACGGAGAAAAAAATGTTTAAAAATATGCTGAAAAAGGCTATTCACAAGAGCCAGCACGTTCAACGTAACTGGGACCTTTCAAAATCAATTCCACAAGAAGATTTAGATATTATTGCAGAAGCAGTAACTGGTGCTCCTAGCAAACAGAATGTCACGTTCTTTAAGCCTTATTTTATTACAGACAGAAAGAAAATTGAAGCAGTACACAGACTTACCAAAGGCTTTTATATCGAAGATGGAAAGCAAGGTGGTAAGGCGCCTAATGGTAATAGGCTCACAACAAACACCCAAACACTGGCTAACTTGCTTATTGTTTTTGCAGAAGATTCTAATCCAGAAGATGCTAAAAACAAAACTGACATTAGTTGGGATGACGAAACTATGGATAAGGATCGTCAAACAGCAGTTGGCGTTGCGGCAGGTTATGTAAACATGACTGCGGCACTAATGGGTTATGGTACAGGTTGCTGTAGTTGTTGTGATAAAGGTGAAATTCAAAGATTACTTGGTATTCCTCACAAACCACTTCTTCTTATGGGAGTTGGATATCCTGATGAAAGTAAGCCAAGAAGAGAACATCATTTGAACTCTGATTTAACTTTCCCAACAAAAAGAAAAAATATCGAAGTATCATATCTTTAATATTTACTAGTAAATAAAAAAGCACCCATTAAGGGTGCTTTTTTTTGATCTTAGTACCAAGGATTGTTTGTTATATATTCTGGTAGTGTTCTCTTTTCTTTCTCAGGAAAAGTATAAACAACTTTTTCATTCTTATAGTTCTTTGCCCTAGGGCCAAGCACTTCCTTAGTAAGAGATCTTTTAATTGCACGTTTAAATTGTGCGATTTGATATTGAGTCATGTCAATCTCCTAATGAAGATTGCGTTCCTTCGGTATTACCACCTACTTCCGTCTATTACTAGATGAACGTAAATGCGTTCCTTCGTCACCATTGACTACTTCCGTCCTTTTTGGATGAACGTTAAGTAAAAATTTTTACTCAATTTTATTTATCAAATAAAAAAACTACGATAAATATTTTTGTATTATACATATTATAATACATACACACTGACACACAAGGAGAAAATTATGTCAAATAATAAAAGTGGGTTCGAACTACGAACCGATATCTTAGGCATGGCTCAAAGTATTCTAATAGAGAACAGAGACCAGCAAACTAATGCTTTTTATTCACAATCAGATGAAGATAGAGCAGGTAAAACAGCACCTGTGATCACTATCACCAGTGAAGATGTGATTGCAGAAGCCAAAAAATTGTACTCATTTGTAAATGAAAAGTAAATAAGTGCATGTGGACCAAACTCTTCTGGCGTTTAGCAAAAACTCGTGGTACTGAAACACTTACCAATATCTATACTGGGCAAGAATATATGCACAGAGTATTTCTTGGTAAACAAGTATTTCAACAAGGTATTGCAGGAATTTACGGTGCCGGGAGAGTTTGTCTTAATTTAATTTTAGGTAGTGATTTGCCAGTTGAGCATAATCACCCATGGGGGTACTTCACACTCATACTGTCGGGAGGATACTATGAGGTACGTGGTGAAGAAAGAAAATGGAGAGGCCCTGGTTGGTTTGCAATAAGGTCCCATAATGATTTCCATAGAGTTGAGATACCCGAAGGTGGACATGCTGTAACATTTTTTATAAAAGGCAAGCATGGTAAAATGGGTTCGTTTTTCTTGGATAACGGTAGACCCACAAAAGATTTAAAATTCTGGTTACGCCGAGGTGTAAGCAGAGAACAAATAGGTGCTATGATTAGATTCAAAACACCAGAGGAAATAAAAAATGAAATTAGTTGATAATATTTTAGCAATTACGCCTGGTTCAGGAGAACCAATTAGTGATTGGTTTATAAACAGACTTGAAAGACACATTGATTCAGGTGCATATCCAAAGAGAGCAACCTTAGGAACTATTACTGAAAATTTAGTCGATCAATTAAAGCAGTACAAAGAAAGCAATAAAATTGCAGATGTAGTTGTAGGCATGAGTGGAGGAGTAGACAGTGCTTTAACTGCCGCTTTATTTAAGCAAGCCGGGTGGACAGTACATGGTGTTACTTTACCTATACATCAGAAACTAGAAGAAACCAACAGAGGGCAAGAAAATATTGACGCTCTTAGATTAGAAGGTTATAATTTTGACCTCAGTGATAACTTTGATTCAATGCGTGACTTTTTAGGTGAATTTGAATCGGATTATAAAGGTATGCAAAGACAAGGCAATATTAGAGCAAGACTTAGAATGCTTACTTTGTATAACTTAGCACACAAAGTTGGTGGCTGTGTAGCAAGCACAGACAACTTTAGTGAACTTGCCGCAGGGTTTTGGACTCTGCACGGAGATGTGGGCGATGTTGCTCCTATCCAAAGTTTGAGCAAAAGTTGGGAAGTACCTGCAATAGCAGATATGGTAGGTGTACCTCAAGCAACAGTAAGTGCAGTACCAACAGACGGATTAGGAATCAGTAATAGCGACTCTGATCAATTAGGAATGAGTTATTTAGAATTTGATATATTGTTATTTGATATGTTATCATTATCAGAAATCAATCAAAATACATTAAATACTCTGATAAATAATATAGATGATGCTGATGTAAGGGCAAAAGCTCAAGAAGTAGCAAAAAGAATAAGTGCCACTTCGTATAAAAGAGCAAATCCTTTTAATCTAAATCATCCTATTTTTAATGATAGATTTAATAAACTAGACAAATTAGACAGGAGTTTTTAATGTTTAAATGGTTAAAAGAAATCTTTTTCGCTAGTCCAGAGCCAGTAAAACCTGCGCCTGCCCCAGCACCTGCGCCAGCACCTGCTCCAAAAGCAAAAGCGGCACCAAAGGCTAAAGCAGAAACAAAAGTAACTAAAGCAAGTTTAAGTAAACTTACTAAAGGACAACTTGAAGCAAAAGGCAGAGAATTTGGAATCGAATTAGATAAAAGAAAGAAAAAAGACGATTTAGTAGCAGAAGTTTTAAAAGCATCAAAAAAATAAACCGTGAACAAAATAGTTCTCATCCAGCCAAATTTTAAAATCGGCGGAGGAAGTTTTACGGGTTATTGGTTACCTTATTCTGTTGGCTGTTTGTGGAGTTATGCAAACAGATTTTCTTGGGTTTCTGAGAATTTTACAGTTGAAGATATAATATTTAAACGTGAAGAACCTTGTAAATTAGTAGATAGAATACATGATTGCAAGGTTTTTTTCTTTAGTTGTTACATGTGGAATTGGGAATACAATAAACATGTTGCACAAATGATTAAAGAGAAGAATCCAGATGCATTTATTGTATTTGGAGGACCGCAGGTTACCAATAGACCGGAAGAAGAAAAATTCTTTGATAATCATCCTTATGTTGATTCTATCTCTTTAAATGAAGGAGAAGTATCCTTTGTTCAAATACTCAATCAAATTCATATAGGTGAAACTCCACTTAAAATTTATCAAGGGGGCAGACTAACCGATTTGGATATTCCAAGTCCTTATCTCACAGGAGTGTTTGACAAAATTATGTCTAACAATCCAGATGTAGTTTGGAATGGTACAATTGAAACAAATCGAGGCTGTCCTTTTGCATGTACATTTTGTGATTGGGGTAGTTTAACATACGCAAAAATCAAAAAGTTTCCTATGCCGAAAGTTATACAAGAACTTACTTGGATGGCAGAGAAGTCTGTGGAGTATGTTACCATTGCAGATGCAAACTTCGGTGTGTTCACTGACAGAGATTTAGAAGTTACTGAAAGATTAGTTGAGTTACAAAACAAATACGGCTACCCAAAAGTAGTAGATGCTACATGGTATAAAAACAGTAGTGATGAAATACTAGAAATAGTCAAGAAGTTTATCAGCAGTGGCTTTAACAGAGGACTAACTCTAAGTGTGCAAAGTATGGACATGGATGTATTGGAAGAAATACGCAGACGTAATATGGAAATATCAGATCTTAAAATGATATTCGACAAATGCAATAAGGAAGGTATACCGAGTTACACAGAACTAATTTTAGGATTACCTAAGGAAACATATGAAAGTTGGAAAAGAGGTTTGTGTGAAGTATTAGATGCTGGACAACACAATGCTATTGAAAGTTGGCTTGCACAAATGTTAGAAAATGCACACATGAACAAACCTGAAGAAAAAGAAAAACATGGTTTAACAACTGTGATCGTGGAAAACTATATAAGTGGTTTCGAAGAAGAAGACAGCATTCCTGAGAAAGTAGAATTAGTAACTGGCACAAAATACATGCCTAGGGATAAGTTTGTGGACAGTTGGTTGTATGCTTGGATGATCAACAACTTTCATAATTACGGTTGGAGTCAAGCAGTAACAAGATTTTTAAGAAAATATAAAAATTATTCTTATGAGGAAATGTATGACAGGCTTTTAGAAGCAATACAAAAGGATGATTCCATTGTAGGCAAGTCCTTTCAAGAATCAAAAGAAAAAATTTCTACATATTTAGAAACAGGTGTTGCCTTAGAATTCAGCGGACACACTTTAATGTGGGATTCGCAACGAGATTTTCATAAGTTTTCCAAACAGGTAGTAAACTTTATTAAATCAGTGTTTACTGAAGAATATTGTGATCTAGATAAAACACTGTATAATCAACTTATGTTATTCCAAAAAGATTACACAACATATATGACAGAATCGTATCCATATCAAGTTATATATCCATATGACTTTCTAACATATCTCAACAATGATGTAGAGTTAAGCAATCAAGAAACTGTATATACAATAGACATAGCAGAAAAGGTTATTGATGATGAATACCTCAATCGATTGTACTTTAGACGTCGACAGGGTTGGGGTAAATCAATAATTCAAAAAATCACTATTTGACAATAAAAACATCACTTATCGATAAATACGATTGGAAGTAACTAGCAATCCTACTTCCACCACAATGTTTTGCTGATGCCTTCCTGTAAGGGTCAACCAAAAAGTTAAGGAACTTTTTTACATTGAGCTGTGCAGGTAACTGGCAGTGAATTGGGTGCTAATAAATTTAGACTCAGGAGATTCAAAACATGACAACCTTAACCAAGGTTGCATACTCAATCACTGATGGATTACATAACCTCAAAGAGAGGATTTGCAATGATGGCCATTTCTGCGAAAGTGTAGTAATGGCGTTATTATCAACTGTAACCATTTGGGTGATGATTGAAGCAATGCGACCACTGATTTAACAAATCATAGAATAATATCTATACCACGGAAAAGGTAGTACAACAAATGTACTACCTTTTTTATTGATAAATATGTGTTACACACTGTAGGAAGTGTATAAACAGGAGTAACACATGGGATGGTTAGCAGACTGCTCAGAATCAGAGCGAGCAAGTATCTTGGCTAATCTTGCAGGTAGAGCATACCTCAGTGAAGAAGAACTTAAAAATACTGAGAACACTCTTAAAATGCAAAGATCAAAAGCCAAATTTATTCAAGACGGTGATGCAGAAGCATGGGTATATGTAACTAGAGACGATGCTATTATAGTAAGTTGTAGAGGAACAGAACCTACTAAATTTGCAGACATTGCCGCAGATTTAAAAACAATACCAGTAAGGCATCCAAGGAATGGTATGGTTCACAGTGGATTTTATGAATACGCAAACTTAGTTTATGATGAAATATTAGAACAAGTTAAAAAAATGCGTAAGAAAGAAGAAAATGTGTTTGTAGTCGGACACAGTTTAGGTGGTGCAATGGCTGTATTAGTTGCAGAGCAATTAGCACACGATGGTATACCTGTACGTGAATTAAGAACGTTTGGTCAACCAAGAGTTGGCACAAGAAAGTTTAGAGAACATTTAGAAGGTTGTGATATTGGTAGGTATGTACGTTATGTAAACAATAACGATATAGTACCACATGTACCACCTTGGTTGTTTGGCTTTGTGCATGGTGGTCAATTACACTATATAAATCATTATGGTGAAATTAGGAATTTAACAACATGGCAAAGAATCAAAGATGGATGG
>Ga0208428_1000491_pt1 | contig 18007 bp, 18 predicted proteins | sample DEB08_DNA_11_FD_184535 | JGI IMG/M metagenome (GOLD analysis project Ga0208428, IMG submission 184535) | Aqueous microbial communities from the Delaware River and Bay under freshwater to marine salinity gradient to study organic matter... | ecosystem: Environmental > Aquatic > Marine > Coastal ... | reverse complement strand
CAAGAGATTTAGCAGATTTTATATCTTCAGGCGGCATACTATCTGACGGGGCAATTAGCGTTTCTGAGATTAGCGACCTAACAGCCACGGCTGCAGAGCTTAACACTTTAGATGGCATTACCGCTACTACCTCAGAGCTTAACGGTGTGGCAGGTATTAACACAAACGTACAAACTCAGTTGGACTTAAAGGCTAATACGTCTTCATTAAACACAGTGGCAACGTCTGGTGCTTACGCAGATTTGTCTGGCACACCCACGCTAGGCACGGCGGCTGCGCTCGACGTAGGGACAGGCGCAAACAACATTCCACAACTTAACGGATCGGGTCAGTTACCTGCGGTAGACGGCTCGGCACTAACAGGCATCCAAGGTTTTTCTTATGCCTCAACTGTCGCTTTCAGCGATGATTATTAAGGAGAATAAACATGGCTGATACACTGGCAGAAATTTACAACGATACGTTGGTTGAAAGCGACTTCACGAGTGGTGAAGCGACAATCATTACTACGAATTCTAGCACTGCGCATGTGATTAAGAATGTGCAGATTGTTGAAGGGGATTCAACTCTCAAAGTGAACGGCACACTAGACGTTAATGGCTTTGATATTGTTGGCCTAACAGCAAACTCTAGCGGCTCAGAAATTATTGCGCCAAGTTCTACAGTTAAGGTAAAGACAAGCGCATTTCCTCTTGAATACATAGACTACGAAATAGCAATTCAAACAGGTTCTACGAACTATAGTTCAAATATTTTGCCAACTGCGGGTGGTGTAGAGGTAGAAAGTTTAAGCCCAATTTATGATGCTACAAACTCTATGGTAGAACCTATATCGTTTGATGATGCTGCTCGTATTTTTGCGCCGTATCTCGGGCCAAATGACTACCATTTAATTTGTTGGGATGATCTAAACTCCACTACAGAATTGCGTTTAATTGAAGATAGCACTGGAACAACTATCTTTTCAAACAGCAATAGCTACTCACCAAAATGGTTTGATGGAAAACAGTATGCTTACTGGAATGATGGTACGGGCCTTAGACGTTTAGACTGCTTTGCTGGTACTAGCACACGCATATACACTCAAGATTTTGGCGGCAGAACTACATATCCTAGACTGTTTGGTATTCCAAATAAGTACATATTTATTTGGTCTGAGTACACTGTCGGTACTTCTTATGTGTATAACCTACAAAATGGCACTATGTCTGAGTTTACAACAAATACACCAAGCACAGTTTTTACTCATTTGGACAAGCGTTTCTTTGCAGTAGAACGTAGCGATGGAACTGTAATTATTCTGGTTGTTGACAGTCAAGACACAATCAAGTGGTGGAAATGGACGCCAGGAACTACACTTAACAATAGTACTCCACCAACAACTAACACGTTAAGTTTAGTAGGAAACAAAGAGCATTTTAGAAACTATTCCGCACACCACGGAACAAAAGGTAGTCGTCTTTATTATGTAAATAACGATAGTGAAAAGCTGTCTTACATTGATTTTGAAACTGACACCCCAACAGTTACAAACATTGGGACAACGCAGCTAACAGAAGCCTATGGTATGGACACACAAATTGTTGAACGTACACCAAGTTCAGCAACTATCAGTGGGCGTTCAGGTTATCCAGCACCATCACTAAAACTACGCATGACTGGCGTAACGTCAACGTAAGGAGATTGCTATGGGATTAACACTAAACAGTAATAGCCTTGCGCTTGAAAGTGCGGCTGGTGGCAGTGGATTAAGTCAATCTGACGTTGATGCTCGTATTGTTACAAACACGCCTTGGCAATTTTTAACTAAGATAACGGCTAACTTTACTGCCGAATTGGAATTTACTGAAATACCTGAGAAATATACGACAATTCGTATTGTATATGATGACCTAACTTTTCAAGCAAATTCTTATGCCAGTATTAGATTGTTCTTAGATGGCAATTTGCACACATCCAGTAATTATCAAATGGCTGGTCGAGCATCTGTAAATTCTAGTACAGCAAATGCTTACAATACTCGTAGTGAATTTAGGCCAATAGATAATTATGAGTCTGGTGGCAGTCGGCACATGATGGGCTTTACGGATATTGGCGGTTTGCAACCAGATGCGCATAAACAATTTTTTAGTCGAGTATCTTCTGTTCAGAGCAGTTCACCGACTAACTATGATTTGGGCGGATACATTAATGGTAATCAATCATCAAGGGTAACAGGTTTTAAACTATACCCTAACAGTAACAATTGGATGTCTGGCAGCATCAAAGTTTTTGGGATGAATTAATATGACTATAAGAGATAATTTTCGTCACAAAATGACACCCAGAGGTATGGTTGTTTTTACCGAAGAAGAAGAACTTGCCCGTGATGCAGAAGAACAAGCATGGGCAGATGGTGCTAATGACAGGGCGGCTGCGGCTAACCGTGACAAGCGCAATCAGTTACTTGCTGATAGCGATTGGACACAGATGCCAGACAGTCCGTTGGCTGACGAGGATAAAACTTCTTGGGCAACTTACCGTACAGCTTTGAGAGATTTAACTACACACGAAAACTGGCCTAATCTTGAAGATGCCGATTGGCCTACGGAGCCAACATAGGGCTTGCAAGCTAACCCCATAAGTGCTATACTCTAAATCACAATTTCTAAACGAATTTAGGCACTTATGACAGAAGAAACCACTGAGTTTCGGTCTGTTCTACTACCCCCAAAAGAAGTTCTAAGGCTTTGGCCTACACTTGGACCAGAAATCACTAAAGCCTTAGAACATGGTATCGACGAACTGACCGCTTTCGATGTCTGCAGACAAGCCCTCGACAACAAAATCCAAGTCTGGGCAACCATCGATAGAGACAACAAAATAGTCTGCACCACTACAACCCGCATACTGCCATACGAAAGCACAAAAGTACTGCAGATCATTACTTGCACAGGCAGCGGCAGACAGTGGAAAGAATTTTACGAACAGCATAGGGCCGTAGAAGATTTCGCAAAGGCTAATGGCTGTTCAAGCGTACAGGTTTGGGGCCGCAAAGGTTGGCAGCGTAACCTGAAAAAACTCACAAGTAGATCAGGTCACAAATACGAAACCCTCTACTATGTTTTCAATATGGAGATTTAAATGAAGACCTTAAACCCAATTGGCCCATTTCGGTATCTAAATCCTAGAGCCAGTGGGCTTATCGTTTTTAAAGGCGGCGGCGGTGGTGCCTCTGCAGCGGAAGTCGATTCCAGTGTTGCGGCAGGTACAGCGGCGGTAAACGAAAATACCAATGCTAGAGCGGCAGAAGCTGCAGTGGTTGGCGAAGAGCTTAAAACCAACCAAGGCACTATGCTGAACAATCAGGATGATCTGAAAACTGGTCAGTCTGACATTCGCAGAGACATTGCCAACATTCCACAGACATCAGTTACTACACAGGTAGTCGATACATCTGGCATTGAGAACCGTATTGGTAGCCTAGAGGGTACAACTTCATCTGGGTTTGCTGATGTAGGTGGTCGCTTAGATACAGTGAACAACACACTTGGTGATGTACAAGGTTCTGTTGATACAGGCTTCGCAAGCATGAACCAGAACTTCAATGATATTACTGAAGGTCAGACAGGTATCCAGAATACCCTGACAGACGTTGCAGGCAATATGACTGAACGCTTTGATACAGTAGACAACACTCTGGATACAGGCTTCACGGGCGTTAATGAGAACATCAATACGCAGTTTGATACTCAGAACCAAAACCTCACAGATATGTCTGCGAACATCCTCGGCGGTCAGACTAACCTACAGTCTTACCTAGAGGGTATGTCAGATCGTAACGATACTTACTACGGCGGTTTGGCAGAAGGTCAATCAAACATCATGGGTGAAGTCGGTGGCCTGCAGACAGGTCTTGCAAGCTTCCGTGATGCTTATGATGCAAATACAACCCTTGCTAACCAGACACGTGCTGAATTGCTAGATACAGTTTCTGGTGGCTTCAATCGTACACGTGAAGCGATTGCTGATAACTTCGGTGATACACAGCGTGACATCGCTAGTGTTTCTAGCCAAATTGATCAGCAAGGTCGTCAGGAACAAGCAGGTGAGCAAAGCATTCAGCGTGACTTCACTGCCGCTATCCGTGAGCTTTCTGCAGGTATGAGTGCAGGATCAGAGGATCAAGCTGCAGCACAGCAAGATGTTATTAACCGCATCGACACAGTGAAGCAGGTACTAGCAACGCAGAGTGAGAACCTGCCTGAAGACATTCGTCGTCAGTACACACAGCTTGCTACATCTTTCGATGAAAATGGTCGCCTGATCCGTGAGAGCGTGGATGCACAAGGTTTGGTAACACGTCGTGCAATGGACAATCAAAGTAACGTCCTGTTGGCACAGTTTAACCAACAAGGCGATATGCTTGGGCAAAGTATGTTTAATATGAATTCCTTGCTGAAACAGATGGATCAGCTTGGATATACAGGGATGGGTAGACAACCAGGAGACTTAGCTCCGCAACAATTGGTTAATCGTCGTGCGGCGATTGATAGCGGATTGATGCAGCGGCAAGACCCCTATTTCAACACGTTTGGATAAGTATGCACCCTAAATCAATATCAGACCAAGGCCTGAACCTTATTAAGAAGTTTGAAGGCCTACACAAAGTAGATGGTGACGGTATGGTAGTGCCGTATCGTTGCCCTGCTAATGTTCTTACAATCGGCTACGGTCACACGAAAGGCGTTAAGAAGAACATGCGTATCACTAAGCAAGAGGCAGAAGACCTTTTGCGTGAGGATATGAAAATCTATGAGGCAGAAGTTAAACGCTTAGTAGATGTACCTCTTACACAGTTTCAGTTTGATGCCTTGGTATCTTTCGTGTATAATCTAGGTGCAGCTAACTTTAATTCTTCCACACTTCTTAAAAAGCTAAACGCAGGCGATTACGCAGCGGTTCCTGCACAGTTCATGCGTTGGAACAAGGCACGGGTAAACGGTAAGCTACAACCTCTTACAGGTCTTACACGTCGTCGCTCTGCAGAGGCAGCATTGTTCACCTTAGATGCACAGCTACCTAGTGATGATCCTGACGTACCAATGCCACAGAAAGTAGCGGTACAGGATAAGAAACCTCTAACACAATCTAAGACTATGGCAGGCGCAGGTATTGCAGGTGCTGCCACCGCACTAAACGAAGTGTCGGGTCAGCTAGAAGGTTTGGCAGCGTACTCCAGTAGCCTGCAAACAATCTTCTTAATCTGTGCATTGGGCGGCATTGCATTAGCAGCCTACGCACGATGGAAAGATCAAAAGGATGGCGTGGATGTTTAACATCTTTGGCAGAGTGAAAGACCTAATCATTGCGACTTTGGCTATCGCTCTGCCCATCCTCTACATCATAGGACGTATCAAAGGCAAAGAAGCCGAAAAGAATAAAGTCCTGCAGGATGAACTACAGGCCGCTGATCAGGCCAACAGATTTTATAAGGCAATGGCAGAACATGAAAACGATGGTAGCATTGCTGATAGGGACGGTCTTGTTAAGCGGTTGCGCAAAGACGGTCTATAGAACTCAGCTTGAAATATATTGTCCACCTATCACGGTGTTTGACGAAGACTTTAATAACAAACTAGCCGATGAACTAGAAAGCCTACCCTCTGATGCTACTGCAATCCCAGAGGCCCTTTCCAACTACGTGTATCTACGTGACCGTGTACGGCAATGTCAGATTGAAAGGGATGCCCTCTAATGGCGAATACACTTCAACAGTCGATAGCCAACATTTTTACGCCAAACGACGGTACTTCTTACGTTGATGGTGTCCTGACCAGTGATTCTAATAATCAGGCGGTAGACGATAGTAATGCCGTTGTAGGAAATGACGGAAGTATATTCACTTCTAATTCAGATGGCGGCAATAGCGGCAACGCTAATGAAAAGAACACTTTCCAGAAAATAATTGGATACACTACACCTGTAGGAATTATTGGTAAGCTTGCGGGTTGGGCTAATGGCTTGTCCGACGACGATGCATCTAAAAAGTACGGCGATATGACCGTATATACCAATGAAAAGGGAATGAACTACGCCTACAATGCGCTAGGACTACCTTACGAGATCGCTATTGTTGATGGTCAGGCTGTAGATAAGTTATCCATTAAAGACCCAGAGACAGGACTAACAGGTTACCAAAAGCTTGCACAGCAAGCCCGTGAAAACGGTGATAATGAGACTGCCGCCGCTATTGAGCAAGAGGCTGCACAGAACGCAGGTGAAGTAGAAGGTAGCGGCATTTCTAAAGACGCTATCCTGCAGATGATCCGTGACTCAGGTGTTGCACAATCTACGCAAGATATCGAAGCAATGGTTGCCGATCCTAAAGGCTTCCTAGATGCCCGTGGGATTAACCTATCCGATGTCATCCCTAATCTTGATCCTGAGACTGCAGGCACACTGCTAGACCCTAGCAACCCTAACTACATGCTAAGTGACTTGGGTGATTACACAGCATCATTGGTTACTGGTGTTGATCCCGTATCTAACCCTACAGCGGTCGATCCACAGACGTACAATACTGCGACAACATCTGATCGCATGGATAACCCACAGTACAATGTTGATCCTGCCACAGGACAAATTCGTGATGCTAACCTAGTAGATGCAAGCGGTTATACAATCGACATGCAAGGCGCAGCCACAGGCGTGAATGCTGATGGCACTACAAACGTCACAGGTGAAGCCCTAAACGATTACGCCACACAAGGTATGAGCCAAGTGATCGACACTCGCACCGTTTCGGGTAAGCTTATGGCGCAGAACCTTGGTGAAGGTAATTACATCGACAGTAAGGCTACAATGACAGGGCAGTTGGAAATCCTGTCTGAATCCTTTGTGGACCAAAACGGTAATCCTAAAATCCCTGCATTCGCACAAGGACAAGCACGTGCTGTAGCACGTACAATGACCTTCAAGGGTATGACAGGTACTGCAGCCACAGCGGCTATGGCTACCGCCTTGATGGAAGCAAGCTTGCCGATTGCACAGCAAGACTCAGAGTTCTTCAAAACCCTTACAATCAAAAACCTAGACAACCGTCAGCAAGCTATCATCAATAAGGCTACTGTCCTGTCTAAGTTTGAGCTTGCTAACCTATCTGCACGTGAGGCTGCAGCGGTACAGAATGCTAAAGCGTTCTTGGAAATGGACCTTACCAATCTGACGAATGAGCAACAGGCCGAAGTGATTAACACACAGGCTAAAGTTCAGGCGTTGTTTGAAGATACGCAGCAAGAGAATGCTAATCGTCGCTTCACTGCAGAGACACAAAATGAGTTCACAAAGTTCTACGATGAACTTGGCGTACAAGTGGAGCAGTTCAATGCAAATCTATTTGCAGAAATTAAAAGATTTAATGCAGGCGAAATTAACGACGCTACAGAATTTAAGCAGACAATGGAAAACCAACGTCAGCAATTCTATGCGAAGATGCAGTACGCAGTTGATGAGGCGAATGCTAGATGGCGTCAGACAGTTGCTACAACGAATACAGAAATGGCTTTCGACGCTGCAGCCGTAGACGTTAAAAACTATCTAGACCTGTCACAGGAAGGGCTTAACCGTATGTGGGATCGCACCGATGCGACCCTCGACTATCTGTTTAAAGGCGCACTATCTGAAGAAGAGTTTGAGCTTCGTTTGCTACTAGGTGAAATGAACGCACAGGCACAGTCTTCGGGTGGCCCAAGCTTGTTCGATACCATTATCTCTGCAGGCACACAGGTAGCAGTAGCTAAGTACCTGAAGGTAACATGATCAAACATTCTGACGCACGTCTAAAAGATAACATCCAACCCTACGACACCTTACACGGCATTCAGTTCTATCGTTGGACTTGGAACGATACAGCTAAAGAGCTTGGGTTGGATGACCACCCGCCAATAGGCCTAATCGCACAGGAAATACAAAAGACACATCCTGATGCGGTTATTGAAGGGCCACACGGCTATCTCATGGTAAATTACGGGAAGCTTACAAATGAAGTTTGAAGACGCAATCGAAAAATCAATAAAGGCTTTCCTAGACGGTAAATTGCCTGAAGAGCTTGTTAAAGTTCAGGACGGAGAAATTCTCTACACCCCCGAATACATGGATGAAATGGCAGAAGACTTTGCCGATCTAGACCTAGAGGACGAGGTAGAAGAAGATGTTTGATACACGTGACCTTGGTCCAGTACCAGGAGAGAACTATACAGCGGATACACGGAACTATCCGTGGCACCGTCCACCAGAGATCGATACCTATGACGGTACAGTTGACTATGTCATTGATCGTATGCGTGACGAACAGACTGCAGAGATCGTCTATTCCCTTATGGAGATTGGTCGCCCTCTAACCAACATCGTTGCAGGACTTATGATGCAAGGAATTGGTCGGGGTAAATTCCAGATCGACATGGCAGTGTTAGCTGCAGGTCCTGTGTACCGTTATCTACAGATGTTAGCTGATAGCTCAAACATTAAGTATGAAGATGGTCTGAACAAGAAACGTATTCCTATTACAGCCACTACCCTGAAGATGGTCATGGGTATCATTGACGACGAAGAGGCTCCTGAAGAGCCTGTAGAGGCTGCTACAGCACCTGTAGGCGGTTTGATGGGGTCACCTAGCCCAGAAGAGACTACCGAGGCTCCTGCAGACGTACAAGCGGCTATGCTTGGTATGACAGATGAAGAAGAGGAAGTATAATGGCTTGGGGATCAGCTAAACGACGCATAAGCGGTAAGATCGCAAGAGGTGATTTCCAGAAGCCTGACAATACTCTTCAAAAAGGTATCATGGCGGCAGGCGATATTGCTGTATCAAAGATTATGAAAGCAGAAGAGGAAGAGCGTTTAGAGAAACGCCGCCAGAAAGCTGCAGCCGCTGCAGAAGCTAAACGACTAGCCGATGAACAGCGTAAGAAAGAGGAAGAGGCTAAAAAGCTTGCACGTCAGGCTAAAGCCGTTGCCACACGTTATAATGCCTCAGACAATCCTGCAGCCGTTAACTACATCACGGAACAGCTATATACATTCGGTGATAGTGCTGCAGCCTTGATTGAAAGCGATATTAAATCAGGGCGGCTATCTTTTGTGAGTGAAATGCGTGACCGTCCACTACAAGGTCCTGATGTCCCTACAGATTTTTCGACACCTATCACGATAGGTGAAGGAGAGGATCAACAGACTTTTTCAACCTTTGAGAAATCTGACGTTCCTATTACTGCAGGTGATCTGGCAGGTATATCTACTAACGAAAGTAATTCCGAAGCTATTCGTACCGAAGCAGGGCAGATGGCAGAAATCTTTGCCCCTGTATCTGAAGAGCCTGCAGTTTCATTGCCGTATAAGGGTGTAGAGATTAATCCTAATGCTACAGAAAAAACAAAGATTGATTGGACTACTATCAATTCTGAAGAGGATATTCTTGCCCTTGAAAGCGCAATGAATGTTGGACAGATTGATGCATCAGATGCGGATAAAACAGAATTAGCACGGCGTAAAAAGCTAATTAGCGACCAAAAAGCGATTATTCCTTGGAAAGACATTACCAAAGATAACTACGAACAATTCGCACGTAAATTCACTGATTTGGGATTGGCAGACAAAGCTGAGACTATTCGGGGCTTCGGTGTTGCTGCTAACAAAAAGAAACTTACAACGGCAGATATCTACGCACTTGATGTAAGTGTACTTGAAGCGATGGTTGCAGCAGACGAAGTTGATGAAAATCAGGCTGCTACTTTTGCTAAAGCTATCGAAGACAAGTATAAAGACATTGGCAGAGAGTTAAGTAGCAAGGGTATTGAAGAGTTAGTCGCTACTGCCAATAACCCAATGGAACGTGAAGATATCCGTGAAGTTGCGAAAATTATGGCACTTAGCCTAGATGGAAGTGACTTCGACATCAAAGCTTACGATGATGTTAAAATACCTACACTGGTAGTGGCACGTGATGCGGCACCAGAAGGTTCGGTAAAACGTGCGCAGCTTACATCATTGATTAATCTGAAGAAACAAGCAGAGCTATCAGAAATCCCAGAACTTAATCTAGATGGTGGCTTCTTTATTACCCGCTATCTAGACGAAGAGGGCAACGAAATTGCTGCAAATACGGCACCGTCTTCTATGGGCCTATGGGATATTGAGCGTAACCAAGTTATTCCTAAAGATCGCATTGTAGATAACAAAAGCGTTAAAGCACTAGACACACTTAGTGATACATTCACACAGGCTAACAGCAAGGTCTTCATACCTATTACTGAAAAACGTGGGTACATGACTAAGTTGGTCCGTTCTGCAGAGCGTCTTGAAAGCTTTGTTAACCCAGAGCTTGGCGGCAGACCTGAAATTCTTACAACAGTCGGCGGCGATATAACACGTGTAGTCAAGCGACTAGAGAACGAATATGCTGCTTTGAATGGTATGTTCCTGTCAGGTAAATCAGAGCAAGAAATCTTCTCTTACATTGACTCACAGGCATCTACTATGGGCGAACTTGCGGGTCTATCTACGCAGTTCCAAGCTGAATTGCTCAAACACGCATATCTCTTCGCTGCTACAACGCTAGAGCAAACTGGTCAGGGCCTGTCTAACACAGACTTTAAACAAGCGTTGGCAGTTGTAAAAGCAGGATCAACTTACGAAACCTTCAGTAACAACCTGCGCAGTCAAACTCTACAGGGCATGGAATCATTCAACGATCTAGTATCCGACCTAGATCAGAACGGAATGGTTATGATCCTAGATCAGCTAGATACAACTGGTAACCTGACAGCGGGTTATAAGAAGACTGCACAGGATTACCTAACAGAACGTAATCTTGGAGGCATGATTGAATGGGCAAGTTCTAAAGCGAAGCCCTTGCAGCCAAATGCAGGTGATACAGGCAACGACCCTGATACAAAAACCATTGGTGCTAAAATATCTGAATTGAAAGAAAGTGACGTATACGGGCAGTTACAAGATCAGCTTCCCGCAATCACCGATCCAGAAACGCTGAATAAAGCACTTAATATTTACTCCATCCAATTTGGCTTACCTGTTGATGTTCTTAAAAAAGAATTTGGATTAACTAAGGAATAGATAATGGCTACTATGACGCAAGACGAAATCGATTTCCTTAAATCTCAAGGACTACCTGTTCCTGAAATTCCGACAGTAGAAACCAGTACGCCTACCACAAGTGACGCTTTAATACCTGATGAACTTTTGTACGGCGGTACAGAGGAAGATTGGGAAGCGTATACAAATTCTATCGTAGAACAAAACACCCCCTCTAACACGGCCCCTGTAACGCAGGAAACCCGTGATGCTTTTACTTACGACAATCTGTACGGTACATATCAAGACCCCACTACAGGCGAAACAAAGGATCGCCCTGATCTAGATATATATGATCGTATTGGCTCTACATGGTATGATATCTTTAATCCCTCTGATGCCGATCCTATGCCAAGCCAAGTGGCCCGTGACCAGTATTATGAGGACAAGAAAAATTGGGCAGAGGCTACACGTAATCTGTATGAGGGACAGTCTTTCTATAATGAGGATGGTCGCAAGATTTATGATCGTTACGTCCCTGTTAAAGACGCAGAAGGAAACGTAATAGATTATCGTTATGAGAAAGTACTTATTCCCGATCCGTTGTTAGATCAGTCTGCTTTCAATCGTGTCATAGAACAAGCAGGACGCAACATTTACCAAGAGGTCGGCGGCCTTGTAACTGAGGGTGCCGTATTAGGCGGTAGTGAATTTGAGCGTAGCCGTGCAGACCTAGATCAAGCAGGTGGCGAGGCTCTTGCTACTAGCATTCTTACAATTGCTGCCCCTACTATTCCTGTAGCCAAGGCCGCTAAGTATGGCGGTAAACTTATTAAGTACGGAAAAGAAGGTGCCAAGACAGGCCAATTGGGTGCAACGGGTGTACTAGCAACGGAAGGTGCTGCAGTCGCTTTATCTGAGGCTATTCTTGCTGCCGAAGGTGATGAAGGTTTATTCGTCAAGGGTTCTAAGATACAAGAGGTATTCCCAAACATACCTGATGCACAGGCTGACAACTTGGCTATGTTTGTGGACGGTCTTCTAGTCAACGGTACTATGGACGGTGCGTTATCACTTATTGGCCTGGGTCTAGGTAAAGCATGGGGAAAAGTTTCTGCAGGTAAACAGCTTGCAAATAAAGAAGCCTTAAAGGCCGCTGTAAAAGATGGCACAGTTTTGGAAGTGGTCAAATATCTAGACCCTGAGATTGCCGACTTAAATGCAGTAGATGCTAAGTTGCGTATCAGTGCTTTGGCGAATGTCCTGAACAATAATCAGACAATCGAACTTGCGCTAGGCGGTGCAACTAAAAAGATTGATAACGACACAACCAACGCTTTGATGATGGGTGCGGAAGCGTACATACGTGAAACCCGTGCAGGTCTTAAATCCACAATGACACCAGAAGCTTTTGAGCAAATGGTGCAGGACAAGGCGGCAGAAATGTCGTCTGCGATGATTGGTCTATTTAGAAGCCAACAGGCTAATCCTGCAGTACAGGCTTCTGCAGACCGTGTACCTAGTCAGATTGGTGAATTTATTGGTGAAGTAGCCGACAACATCACAGAGGATAGTTTAGATGCTACCGCACAGTCTGCTGCGTCTAGTCTTGTACGACAGGCAGACAACGAAGTAGCGGGTCTTACTGCGCAGGCTGATGATGTAGCCCGTCAAACCGATGAACTACTTTCTGCACAATCTACTGTAGTAGAAAACAATCCTATTGTTCAGGATTTGATTGCTAACAACACTGGCGGCTACGGTTTGTTCAATACCAACAATCGTGAAGTACGACAGGCACTGACTGATATCGTAGTGGATGAAGGTTATGCGTTATTCAAAAGCCGTATGGACGAAGTAGACGCAGCCTATAAGGCTCTACCGCCTGCAGAGATCGATGCAGAACTGCTACGGTCCAAGCTTATGGAAGTAACCCGTGCAGCAAACGACATTGATGGATCGGGGGGCCGTGCCGCCGCCGTTCTACGTGATATCTTTGAGGGCTTTGAACCAAAAACAGTAGGTCGTCAGACAGACCCTATGCCTGTCGTAGGTGAGGCTGCAAGCGAAGCCATCATGGAAACGCCTGAACAGGTTATTGAGCGCATTACTAAAGAGGTATCGTTTAAAGACCTGTATGATCTAAAAGGTCGCTTGGCTGCAGTGATTGATAGTTATAGTAATGATCGAACTATCCAACGCCGACTAATAGAATTTAGAAATCACATTACGGATTCTGAAGCAGGTCAGTTGGCACACGTTATTGATACAGCCCCGTCTGATGTAGCTTCAGCCTATGGTGCAGCGGATCAGCTATACAAAACAGCAATGGCAGATTTTGCTAACTCTGAGCCTCTACGCCGTTTAACTGACAAAATGGCAGAGGTACGCAAGTTTGATACTGAGCGTGGTGCAATCCCAGGGGATGCGAAGCGTAACGAACCTGATATGATCTTGGGTGCCAATACCTTTGTTGATGAAACAATCGGTGATGGTACAGGCGTATTAATGGATCAGCTTACTAACATGCTGAAAGATGTACGCCCAAATACGCAACTGAATGGTGCTTTCCGTGATCTATTCCGTGCGCAGGCAGCTAATGCGTTGCGTGATGCTGTAGCGTCTGGTGCTGCCAAAGGTTCTAACAATCCGCAAGAAATCTTATTCCAAGCCTTTCAGCCTGTAAGGGAACAGCTACAGGCTCTTGGGGATACTGCGCTATTAGACGACATGGAAAGAGCGTTCCAACAGATCGAAACGGCGTATGGTAGCTTGGGCGACATTAAATTAGCGAATGACGAACTTCTTAAAAATCTAGAAGCTGACATGATTGCTGCACAAGAGAGTGTTGTAGGAATGCTGATAGATACGCCAAGAGGCTCTACAGCACTAGGTGTATCTGGCCCAACACGTAGTACACCTACTTCAAGTGCGAAAGAAGTTATTCGCAATATTATGAAGTCAAACAATTCAGAAAACCGTATCAACGAATTGATGGCTAAGATAGCTACTTTGCCCGAAGAAGCAGAGCGTAAGCTTGCTACAGAGGCGTTACAAGCTGTTGCTATGCGTGAACTAGCTAACGGCATATTCGGTGCTACAGGAACGGCTATGAAGTCGGGTACAGAGGCACGTAGAACTGTTGCCCTTGGTACAGTTTCTAAACTTTCCGAAGACGAAGCAAGCAACCTGTTTAAGTCTCTGAACGCTGTGTACGGCAAAGATGAACAGATGTCTGGTGCTGTAATTGATTTGGTGAATATGATGTACCAAACATCATTGCCATCACGGCTAAAAGTTTCACCATCAGGTTCTGATACCATTATTAATGCCGCAAGAGATAGTAACATCCGTGATGCTGTATCTACAGCGATCTTGCTTACAGCAGGTTACATGAACCCTACCGCCGCTATGCTACGGCGCATTACTGCTGTTCCTGTGGCAGAGGCAGAGCAATTGCAGAAAGATATCGCCGCACACGTATTGGCGACTGTGGTGTATGATCCAAAGCAGTTCTCTTCAATGCTGAAAGATTTGGCAGAGGGTAACACCGCTTCCGCTACAGAAAAAGCCAAGGCTACAGCCGCTGCACTAGGTGGTATGTCCGTTCTGGGTACACGCTTTGAAGTACGTGTGCAGGAAGAGGATGCATTCGGTGAAGAGGATAGTGGTACGATTGACCGTGACATGAAGCAGTTATTAGGTTTGGAGCCTGTCCAATAGAAAAAACCCTCAGACCGAAATCCAAGGGTTTTACCTAAACTGAAATAGGAAGCGACCAAACTTCCGCATTCACATATAGTATATAGTAACAGAGGTCCCTGGGTCAAATAGACTTGGGGGCCTTTTTTTATTTGTTATGCCACTTTATTCTTCCTCTGTTCCAAATAATTCTAGGAATAGGATATAGATCGTCATTAGAGGCCATGCGAACACAAATAGGATGAACATATAGGGTGGGCCACCTTCCTCTGGTTGGAAGTGCATGGTCATGAACAAAGCTCCTAACAGGTATAGCAATGCAGATAGCTGATATTCCATTATTTCGCTTCCTCTTTTAAGAACGCCCTGATCCATGTGGCACAAACATCAGACCGCACAATGTCGTCTTCAGTCATTTCGATTACAGGGAATGGAAGCATCTGTGATTTGATCATGTGTATGATCCTGCGTAACCCAGACTTTTCGTCTAAGTCTGTCTGAGCCATGTCGCCGTTGATAACCACATGGGTGTCCTCACCTATGCGTGTCAGGAACATTTTAAGCTCTGTGTAGGTGGTGTTCTGTGCTTCATCTAGGATGATAAAGGCATCATCGAAAGACTTACCACGCATAACAGAGAAAGGCTCTACGACGATGTTCCCGTCTTCTAGCATTTTCTCTACTTTGATCTTTCCTAGATGCTTAGACAGGACATCCATCAGCGGTGCTACCCAAGGTGTCATCTTTTCCTTTAGGCCACCTTTGAAGTAGCCTATATCCCTGCCGCCTGCAGCGACATTAGGACGGGTTACAACGATCTTGGATATCTTGCCCTCATAATACATCTTAGCGGCCTGTGTAGCCGCCATGTATGTTTTACCTGTGCCTGCGCAGCCTGTGACAAATATTAGAGGGTCTTCGTTTAATGCCCGTGCATATATTTTTTGGTTATATGTTTGGGCGGTTAGTGTAATTGTTTTAGAGTATTTAGGTGTGGGCGTTTCACCCACTTCCTTTTTTCGTCGGCGGGTGAAACGTCGTGCGTTTTTACTCATTGTTACCTTATTAATGTTTGTACAAAATGTGCCTTGTTTGCAGGAATGTCGTAGAACTTTTCCCCTGCAGATATTTTTATGTTTGGTACGACTACTTGAGGGCTATCCATCACAGTCTTACGCCCTATAACAGCGGCATGAGTTAAGCTGTTATTAAAGACCATGAACTGTGTGGGTTTGGTAAAGAACTTAGCCTTGCGCACAGGTAGGTGGATGGTGGGGAACGTAAACTGCACCCCATGCCATGCTTTCTTCACTTCTACTTCGCAATAGAAGCGTTTGTTGTTGCCTTCAACTATTAGGTCAACCCCATATTCATCAGGATTGTCTTTGCAAACATAACCCATCGTATACCAAAACTTTTTAGCTGTTTCACGGGCTATCCCATCGCATTGATCGAAGTCTTTTTTCTGGAATACTTTGTACATTTGCCTGCCTATTGTAGCTAAAAGCTGCATTGAAGCCCCGTAGCCATTCCTTTGCGTAAAAGCTACGAGGCCGATACTTACAGGTTAGGTTTCCTTCAAAGAAATCTTTATAACCTGCCTCATAAGGGTTTTCCTGCATGAACCTGCCTCAATAATCATGATTGGAACCCTAGCCCTCACTGTTTTTAGGCACTGATATCTACGATTTCGCAGACATCCCCTGTGCAAGCAAAAGTTTGGGATGACTTTGTGCCATCTTCTTTTTCAAACTCTGCTAATGCTGCCCAATCGATCTTTTCAGGCATCAACGACAAAAGCATTTCATAATCAGATTTACCTACTTCCTGATATGGGGCTTGCTGATATGTATGCTCATTATATGGAAGGAACGATACACCTGACATTTCATCAAAATGTTCGTACACAAATGCACCGACAGTAAGCCATTCAGATGGTAGTACATTTATAGTCACGCTAGGCTTATGTTCACACCAGTGACGCTGATAGGCCAACCACATTTTTAGCTGTTCGATAGCTGACATGTCGGCGGTAACCACAGCACCTTCTGGTGCTTTAACAGGGAAACTGAAAACTGTTGTCTGATCAGGCTTCTGTATCTCAGGCGCATTAGGGATGCCCTGTGCTTTCATAAACTCTGTTAATGGGTCTTTGTTATCGCCACGAACAGTACGGATATAGTAAGCACTATGACGTGCATGAATCCCAGAACTACTGTCAGTAAGTTGGGAGACTGTCCCACTTGGCTTAACACAACTTATAGCTGCAGATTGCTCAATCCCAAGTTTATCGGCCCATTCCCTGTTTGTGTCCACAGCACACTGCCGTAACTCTTCAAGTAATGCAGGCAGATCACCTTCTTTACCATTGGTAAGAGTGTTGTCCATTATCCCCGTGAGAGACACGCCCAACAACCGTTCCTCGGCGGTATTTCGCTCCCACACTTTTCGCAAATAGGGGAATTTGGTGTAGGTGGATTGTATTGTTCCCAGAATAGTCGCCAGACGGACTTTTCGTAGAAGATCGCTTTTAGTATCTGTAGCACGGATAACTACCTCACTAAGGTTACAGAATTGACCACCTGTACCGACGATTGGATTTTGATTTTTAGGGTCAATCTTCGGTCCAGATAAAAGTATCTCACTGCACGGATTCGTACCCCATTCACGGTTAGGATCACGTCTTCCATTCTTAGCAGCCTGATTAGTCGCTGCCTGACGATTAAAGATACCACGTTCACCTGATCCGCTTTCTGCTAGTGCAGTCCATTCACGTAGGAAGGACATAGCATCAGGCTTTTCTGTGTATGCCACAGAGTTATTAGCCAATGCCATGTGTGGTGCGTTCTTCCACCATTCACCTGACTTAGCATGGCGCATACGATCATCAGAAAGGTTAGACAGGCTGATCATTGCGGAGCGACGTACACCGCCTACAACAACGATTTCCCCGATCTTACACATAAGGCTATGGCACTCATATGACGACAGTTTGCGACCTTTTGCGACCTTAAAGGTGTCCACAGTAAAGTTGAACAAATCTACCAACGGGGCAGGACCTGATGCACGACCGCCAAAGGTCTTTAGACGTGCGCCTGCAGGACGTACTCTGCTAACATTCCATTTTGGAATTTCACCTGCCCATAATAGTGACAGTAATTGGCGGTATGCTTTAGCCCAACCTTCTTTGCTATCACGGACTACAATCGTTGTTTCGCTATCAAACAGATTGTCA
>Ga0208428_1000483_pt1 | contig 18159 bp, 16 predicted proteins | sample DEB08_DNA_11_FD_184535 | JGI IMG/M metagenome (GOLD analysis project Ga0208428, IMG submission 184535) | Aqueous microbial communities from the Delaware River and Bay under freshwater to marine salinity gradient to study organic matter... | ecosystem: Environmental > Aquatic > Marine > Coastal ... | reverse complement strand
TCCTTCAACGTGGAGACATCAATCTTCCTCGTCCTGGTGGTGGTACGTTTACTCCTCAACAAGTTGATGACAACCCTGAGTTGTTGCAGATTGTTTTAGGTGCTGCTGGTCGGATGTTTATGGCAGAAGAAGTCGGCATTGGAGCAGACTTCAACCCTACGGGAATCGCTGCTAAACCATTGTATGAAGCAATGGACAAGACAGATGACGAGTATATGTACAACATTCGTCAACAGAGTGCTATCAATAACTCTGCTGATATGATTGCTCAAGCTCGTGAAACCTTCCGTGCTAATGGTGATCTTAATGCATACTTGTCTTCCTTGACTGGTAGCATTAATGAATATGGTAAGATGCGAGGTAGATCTGAAGCTCTTACTGAAATCTTTAAAGAGATTGAAACTGCTTATGCTGCTGGTGATACAGAGATCCTAAACGCTTTGGATCAAGTTGTTGACGGTGATGCTAAAAGTCAAACCTGGCGTCAACGGTTTGCCAACCGTATTGAAGGTGAGAAGGGTCTTAACGCTGCTATTGATGCAATTGATCGTCGCAACCGTGCTCGGTTAGATGAACAAGAAAATGAAGAAATGAAGCAGCGTAAGCGTAGCTGGGAAGATGCCATGAAGGATATGGCAATGAGAGGTGAAACGCTTACTGAGTTTCAACAGAAGCAAGCGTTGGAAGATGCTATGAAGGAGACAGGTAAGCCTGCTTCGGCATTTCCTTGGATTCAGGATCAACCGACGAAAGAAGGTCAAGACCGTGAACAAGAAGAAGCTGCTCTTAATGACCTTCGTCGGAAGCGTGGTTATCTGATTGAATCTGATCTTCGTAATGTCAGTATGGACACGTATCGAAAGTTTATTTCGACTGTTCAAAATGACGAACCTCTTGCTAAACTTCCTAAGCACTTTGAGTCTGATGCAACCAGTAAGATCAATGCTTTGACTGATGATCACTTCAAGGTGACTGAGGGTGATGCTCCTAAGACGAATGATTGGCAGGATATGGCACGTCGGGCACGTGATGCCTACCGTGTTTATATTCAAGAAAACATTCTATCTGGTATGACCCAGCAAGAAGCTCAGCAAAAAGCGTTGGATCGTGTCGAAAGGAATTTTGCTGTTAATACCTACAGCAAAGATCCTAACGTTCCTTCAACTCTTCGCTATCGTCAGACTCTTAGTTCTGCACGAACTTCTATGGCAAACCTGCCTAAGATTGACACCTATGTTTTTAACGGTACAGACAATGAACTTAAACAGCTTCAAGCTTACAGTAAAGGACAAGGTGCAATCCCTAAGCTGTACTACGATCTGGCAGTCGGTCAAAAGAACCTTACTGCTTGGGACATTGCCGCTGCTCAGTATCGTGCTGCTGGATACGGTGAACTCGGGAAAAGCACTGAAAGGGTCCAGTATGAGCGGATGGATCCTGCAGTACAAGCGGTCATTGATTATAAACCCAACGTAAATAAACTTAATCGAGCTACTACTTCTAGCTTTAACGCTCAAACTTCTTCACTGCCTAATCCTGCTTTGAAACGTGCTGCAGATATTGTAGCTAAGTATGAAGCAGCGGGAGCCGGTTATAATGCAGTCAACCAGATTGGTATCAAAGGTGGTACTGCTACTTTAGGATTCTCTGGTGATTTCCGTAAGATGACTCAACACGCTGGACGTGCTCTTACTGATATGACTGTTGGTGAGATCATGGATCTTCAAGCTGAACCTAGTGGAACTAGGATGAGTAATACTGATTGGATCAAACAAGGTAAACTCCATGCTGTTGGACGTTATCAATTCATTGGTCCTACTCTGAAAGGTCTTGTACAACGTCTTGGTATCTCACGTGATCAAAAGTTTACTTCTGAACTTCAAGACACATTATTCCTTTCTCTTTTGAAAAGCGGTGGTCTTGGACAATGGGTTGGACCAACTAATCACGCTACGGCTGAAGAAAAAGCACTTATTGAACAAGCTCGATCACTATTATGACATACAGCAGTTTTGATCCGTCAAAAGTTCAAATTGATTCAGCTAGTAACCTTGGAAACCTGACGGATCGTATTAACCAAGAAGAAATAGCTGAAGCACAGAAACCTGCTCCTCAACCTGAACTTGATGAAGAACAGCAGAAGAAAGCTGCTGAGGAGTATGAAAAAGAAAAGGCTGCGATGCCTACGTGGAGACGCTCCTTAGAAGAAGGTAGACCCGATCCTGATCTTATTGCTGAGAGTGACATGACTCTTGAGCAAAAGGCACAAGCACGTCTTGATGAGTTTCGAGCTGCTAAACGTAGTATGCAGCCAAGTCAATACGGTCTTAGTGAAAACACCATTGAACTCTTTGATGCCATTAAAGGTGGTGCTGCTAAAACTTGGTCATCTATTATGACCTTGCCTGAGCGTGTTGTTGACATGTCTACCGGCGCTATGCAGCGTGAAATCGAAGAGACTGGTAGGTATCGTCCTGAGTTTGATCCTCTCGCTTTGTCTGACTATGACCCTGGTCTTAAGACTTGGTGGGGTAAACTGATGGAAATGGGTATTCACTTCACTGGTCTTGCTGGTGGAGTGAAGTCCATTCCTGGTGTTGGCTCTAAGGTTGCTGGTGGTGGTGTTGCAGCTGACATCGGTGTTGGCTTTGCTAGTGACATTGTTTCTTCTACTTCTCAAGAAGGTAACCTGTCTCAAGAGATCTTTGAGTCTAAGGTTGTTGAACGTGTTCCTTATATGGGTGAGTTCCTCAATCGTGGTATTGGATTCCTTGCTACTAAAGACTCTGATCACCCTTGGTTGAAGACCTTTAAAAATGCTTTCGAAGGTATTGCAGCTGACGTTCTTGTTGGTTCGGTGCTTCGTAAGTTTGAAGGTGGTGAAGCACTTGATGCTGAGCGTAAATCTGACATCACTCGTCAAGTAGATGAAGCTATTGAAGCTGAATCACAAGCTGATGCTGTTAAGTATGCAGAAGACTCTTCCATCATTCAATCAGCTAGAGAGCGTTTACAGCAAATTAAACAGCAGATCTCTGATTTTGTTACTGGTGATGACGATCGTGCTATCTTAGACGAACTAAATGCTCAATTTGATGCAATGTCTAAGCAAGTAGATGAGATGAGCAAAAGTCTTGAGATAGGTAACTTCAGTGCTTACACTAATCGTGACATGGCTGATCCGTGGCAGGGTGCTCCTAGTTCCCGTGCTAAGTCTGCCTTCGACGGTGCTGAGCAAGCTAAGCGGATGAATGACCAGTGGGATACTCCTGGTGCTGGTTCTACTGACTCCATGTTTACGCCGGTTCAAGCCTATCGAATGGCGACTGAATCCGGTATGACTGAAGCTGAGTTGGATCGTCTTGCTAAAGAGCTTCTTACTGATAGCCGTTATCAAGAGATGAAGGCTGAGGTTGCAAAGAATAAGATGACCTTCAAAGAGGTTTATGGATATGCTTTTGAGCGTATGCAAGAAACCATTGGTCGTGATGCTACCTCTACTGATCCTGAAGACTTCTGGAAACCGTTCCTTGATGATGTTCAAGACCGCTTTGGCGGTACTGAAGCGTGGTCAATGAAGAACGTGGTTGCAGCTGACCTTGTTAATGCTTCGTTGTTCTCTCAACTGCGTGACCTTGGTATTGCTAGCCGAGAGATCTTTGACATTGCTGATGTGATGGATACCGATGGTCCGATGAAGACCATTGCTGAGCGTTTGATTGTTGGTCTTACTAACGTTAAGCGTTCTCGTTATCTGATCTCTACTGAGTTCCGTAAGCTGCAAGGTCCAAAAGCACAAGCTGCTCTTAATGAACGTGTTGAAGGTTTCCGTGCTGAATCGGAAGCTGCTGTTAACATGTTTATGGAGATGGCACAGAACTCTGATAGTGATGCTGTTGCCAAGGCTTTGGTTGAAGCATTCTCGATGAGTAATAAGATCCAAAACTGGAAGGATCTTGATGCTTACATGAAGCAACGGATTCGTAACTTTGGTCTTCAAGATGACGCCGGTATTGTCATTAAAGAGCTGCAAGGCGTGATGATGCACAGCATCCTTAGCGGTCCTAAAACGGCTCTGAGAGCTATGTCTGGTACGTTTACTGCCTCTGTACTACGTCCTATGAACACCGCTGTCGGTGCAAGTATGCGTGGTGATTGGGATACTGCTAGAGCCAATATGGCATCTATGAATGCCTTCATGCAGACTATTCCTGAAGCTTGGAAACTCTTTAAGACTAACCTTGGTTCTTACTGGGCAGGTGATGTTGCAACTGTTAAAACTCGTTTTGCAGAAGCACGTACCAAAGCTGATGATCAATGGGCGTTGTATGAGAACTGGGTAGATACACGTGGTAGTGATGCAGACAAAGCTGCATTTGCTGTTGCTAACATGGCTCGTTCTCTTAATGATAACAAGTTCCTGACTTACAGCACATCTATCATGGGTGCTACTGACGATGCCTTCACTATGCTGATGGCACGTGCACGGTCCCGTGAGAAAGCATTGCGTCAAGCAATGGATGAGGGTAAGGCAGGCAATGTGTCTGAAGTTACCCCTGAGCTACTGCGTAAGTATGAAGATAACTTCTACAAAGATCTGCTTGATGCTGATGGCAACATTAACATTGAAAGCGATCTTTATCTGAAGTCTACTGTTAAAGAAGCTACCCTTACTCAAGATCTTAGTGGGTTTACTGCTGGTCTTGAAGGTTTGTTTAACAGCTATCCCTTCGCTAAACCTTTCTTCTTGTTTGCTAGGACTGGTATTAACGGTCTGATGCTCAGCTACAAGAGTATGCCTGGTTTGGGTCTGCTTCATAAGCAATCCGTTGACATCCTCCGTGCTAAGCCTGAAGATCTTGATTCAGTTCTTAAGTATGGAATTGATAACCCAGAAGACCTTGCTAATGCTCAAGCTTTGATTGCTGGTCGTCAAGCTATTGGTGGCTCTATTGTCACCATGGCTGGTATGCACTACATGAACGGTGGTCTTACTGGTAATGGTCCTCAAGACCGACAACTCCGTAAGCTCTGGATGGATACTGGCTGGCAACCACGTAGCATTAAAGTTGGCAACGTTTGGGTCAGTTACGACACCTTTGAACCGTTCAACACTGTTCTTGCTGCTATCGCTGACATTGGCGACAACATGAAGCTGATGGGTCCGCAGTGGACTGAACAGAACCTTATGACTGTTGCACTGGCTGTTGCTGGTACTGCTACCAGTAAGTCTTATCTGCAAGGTCTTGGTCAGTTTGTTGATTTGTTCTCTGGTGAATCTAAGCAACACGAAAAGATTATTGGTGGTCTTATAAACAACACCGTTCCTCTTGCTAGCCTTCGTAATGAAATCGGTAAGATGATCAATCCTCACATGCGTGAGATTAACGGCAGTCTTATTGAAAGTATCCGTAACCGTAACCTTTTGACTGAGTTTGGTGATGATGCTCTGGCTGTTAAGTATGACATCCTGAACGGTAAACCAATCCGTGATTGGAACTTTATGGAGCGTATGTGGAACTCCCTGAGTCCCATCAGTCTGCAAATGATTGATAGTCCTGGGCGTACTATGCTGTGGAACAGTAATTATGATCTTCGTCTTGTGAGCTACAGCTCTCCTGACAATGTTGATCTTTCTGAATATCCTCAGATGCGTTCGTGGTTCCAAGAAGAGCTTGGTAAGTTGAACCTTGAAAAGACTCTTGATGAACTTGCTGGACGTGAAGATGTGAAAGCATCTATCAAACTTATGCAAGATGATGTACGGAATGGTAAGCAGGATCTTGATCCTATGAAAGCTTATGTTCATAACCGTCTGATTCGTGACAGGTTTGAACGTGCACGTAAGAAGGCATGGGCAAAAGTCCGTGAGAATCATCCTGATGAAACTAATGTTCTTTATGAAGAACGTGCACAAAAACGTGTTGATCTTTACCAAAAGCTTCGTGAAAGCAAAGGTCAACTTATGCCTAACATTTAATCCACCCATTCCTTTTTGTTAAAGCGTAATGGCAACTACACAAAACACATACACTGGAGATAACTCAACTGTTAGTTACTCCTTTACATTTCCATATCTTGAAGAGACGGACATTAAGGTAAGCCTTGATGGAGTCGTTACAACTGCATATACCCTGTCTAACGCTACAACGATTACCTTTGATACGGCTCCCGCAAGTGGAGTTGCTATCCGTATTTATCGGGACACCAACAACGACGAACTGGCGGCAACCTTCTTTGCGGGTTCCGCCATTCGTGCACAGGATTTGAATGATGACTTCCTGCAGAGCAACTACTCTGTTCAGGAAATCAAAGCTCGGTATGTCGATGCTCAAGCACCTGTAATTCAGGGCAACATTGACATGAATGGTAACCGTATCATTGATCTAGGTGATCCTACCAGCGATCAAGATGCGGCTACTAAATTCTACATTGACACCCGTCTTGGTGACATCGGTATCCCTGGTCATACTCGGTGGCGTAAAACTGCTACTGCTTCCCAGACTACCTTCTCTGGTACTGGTGACTACGGTGGAACGCTGGCTTACACCGTTACCCGTGAACAGGTCTATCTGAATGGTGCTCTTCAACAACGTGATATTGATTACACTGCTGATGATGGTACGTCTATTGTCTTTTCTGTTGCACTGACTGCTGGTGATATTGTTGACATTGTTTGTGTTAACAACTTGAATGCTAGTACTGTTGCTGACGCTGCTAACATTAACTATGGTAGTCAGTTTACTGGGCAAACTACTCGCACTGTTGCTGCTAAGTTGGCTGATGTTGTCTCCGTTAAGGACTTTGGTATTGTTGGTGATGGTTCTACGGATAACACAACCGCTTATACCGCTTTAGCTGCAGCAGTCCCAGCCGGTTCTACAATATATTGGAGTCCCGGTATTTATGTTGGTACATTTAAGGCTACTAAAGCGCTTAACTTGATTGGTGGTCCTGGAGTTACCCTAAAAGCAGCTAACGATACTAACACTACTTCTATTCTTTGGATTGAAGGTCAACTTGGTTCAACTTCTGCCCTTTCAGTTGCTCCCACTTATGGCGATTTAACTCTTAGTGGTGTCAGTGGACTAAACGCTGGTGATTTAGTGCAGCTTCATTCTGGTATGCAACGTCCAAGTGACAGCTCTCCGGTTAATTATGAGTTGGTTCGAATGCTTGATTCTACTACGGTAGAGGGTCAAGTCATGGCTACCCAAGACGGTGCGTCACCCACCTATCAAGTTGTTACTCCTAACAAAAACATCGTTATTAGTGGGTTTAACTTTGATCTTGGTACGTCAAGATCAACATCAGCAGTTTTTGTTCGCTATGCCGAGAATGTCACTGTAGAAAACATTTACACTACTGGCGGTGAAGGCACTACTGTTCGTCTTGATAGGGTTTACGGAGGTCAAGTACGGAACGCCACTCGTATTAAACCTTCCGCCACTGGATCAGGTCAAGGTTACCATGTCCAGTTTCTCACTTGTAAAGATGTTCATGCATCTGAAATTAGAGGTGTTGCCTGTCGTCATACGTTTGATAGTGACTCTAATTACTTCCTATCGCTTCGTAACTGCTTAAGTCACTCTGGCGTCAGTAGCGATGTTGTTATGACTCATAATGGTTATGGTGGTTCTCATACTTATGAAAACATTAACATTTTTGAGCTAGCAACTAATACTTATGGTATCCATACTTCTGTGCAAGGAATACCAGCTGCTAACGTTAACACTCAAATAGCACGAGATTTTGTAATTAATAATTGCAAGATTATGCGTAGAACTGCAGCAACTTCTCAGGCTGCTGCAATCTATTTCCAATACGCCACTGCAGACATTCAAATCACTAACTGCGCTATCCATAATCCTACGGGTGGTTCATTTACTAACCAAATGGCTGTTCGGTTTGAAGGACCTATTGGTGGTACTAGTCGTATTTCTGACATCCACATTCAAAATTACGATTGGGGTTTGTACTTTGGAGATACTCTTACTTCAATTACATCGTATCCACGTCACTATGAGCGCGTAAATATTGAACGTATTAATTGTTATTTTGTTAATACGCCAATTTATGACGGCTATCCAGCAGGGCGTTTTTTCTACCCAATTATTAGGGATGTAAACATCTACGATAGTGGTGCAATTAATCCTGATTTTGATTGTCTAATGCGGATTAGCAACAGTCATTCCGGAGAAACGGTACTTAATCTTTCTCAAGTAGTTAGCGCTACTTATACTTTGCAAAACAAAGTAGTGGCTAATCCTAATAATAATTATGTGTTGTTTGGGTCGGCTGACTTTCCCGGAAGTATTGGCTCCAGCCTTACTCCTGCTAGCAATACATTAACACAAACTCAACTACTATCAGCATCTGGACCAGCTGGACGTATTCTTAATGCGACAACGGTTACTACTGTTGATCGTGGTTGTGGTATTGGTCAAAGAGCAGTTTGGTTATGTAATGGAGCTGTGTCTATTAGTGATGCTTCTACCGTAAGTGGAACCATTACCGGCTCTTCTTTAGACATCATTGAAATGGTATGGAACGGCTCTACTTGGAGTAAACGAGCTGTAGGTACTTGGAGTTAAAAACTAAACTACGCAACACTAAACCCTTTTACCCCCTTTTAGAACAATGATCGCACTTATCCGTCCTATCCTTTTCTCCTTTCTTAACAGCGAGAAAGTAAAGCGCCTTATTGTTGATCTGCTCCGTAAACTTGCTGAGCAAACCGACAACACTGTCGATGACCAAGCCGTTGATTTCATTGAGCGTGGTCTCTTCGGCGGCTGATGGACTTGGGAGCACCTCCGGTACTGCCGGTTCTAAGGCTCCCTGAGCCGCCTCTACTACCCCGTCCGGTACTGGAGGTACCACGAGCTACTTTACCCTCGTACAAGCCGCTTGTAGTGCCTCCTAACGACCTTCGTCCACCTCCGGGTGTACGCGGTGTTAACAGTGACGAGGAAAAGACAACGGAGGAGAAACCTAAACCACCCATTCCTCCTATTCCTAACCCACCACCCATACCGTCTCAAGTCCGTTACGTCGATATTCCTGGTACTGATTTTACTGTACCTTTACCGAGTAACGAGATCTTGGCTACGGCTACAACGACAGCTACTGTCTCCGTTGCAGCCACCCTTACAGCTACTGCAGTATTTAAACGGACAGTGAGCGTCTTGAAACCTCTTATCAAGAAACTACTCACCCGTAAAGCTAAACATGCAGACGACGAAGAACTTCATTCATGATTTCTTCAATGAAATTGTAAAAGCTCTTGTACTTGTATGGAGTGCAGGAGTATTGACTGCATCATACATGGGAATGCTACAGAAGATGGATCCCACGTTCGTAGCTTCATTGCTGTCTGGAACGTTGGCATCATATGGAATCTCTCGCCCTAAAGATCAAAAGGACAAAAACCAACTATGAAATTCCTAATTCTGCTTCTGCTGTTTCCCGCTGGGGCGATGGCACAAACCGTGACTCCACAGTTTACCCAAGGTAGTATGCAGGCTACCACAAATACTACTCAAACCATCACTGAAACTATTAGAACTGAAGTGTATGGTGGAGACTATAAATCATGGTCTGGAACAAACGTAACACCCAGCGGAAACATCAACGATCCGTTAACCACTTATACGATCACAACAACTGGAGAACAGTTTCAACTAGAGACTGTGACACGGGCGTCCGGGATCGTAGAAACAATCGACACAAGTCGTACTATCGACACAACCTCTGTTACTACCTCGCTTTCTGTCTTCTCGCAGTAATGCCGGTTAAAGCCAGTGAACCACAGGTTAACAACACGGCTAATCCTATTGCTGCAGCTACGGGCAACGTAACAAACCAAGCAGTCCAATTCCAGAACAATGGTGCTCCGAGTAGACAGCAGTTTACTGGTGGTAACTCGTGTAACGGAACAACCATGACTGTTTCGCCCTTTTACATGGGCAATGATACGTTGCCTCAAGGCTACACCCGTAATAATAACTACGGTATGCAGCTTAACTTCTCCGTTCCTTTGGATGGTGGGATGATTGAGCAGTGCAAACAGATAGCGAAGCGACACGAAGAGAAACTACGTCTTGATTATGAGTTAGTACGCGCTCTGAAGTGTACCGAGATCATGAAGGCTGGTTTTACGTTCCGTCCTGGGTCTCGTGTAGAGGTACTGTGTCACGACATCGTACCTATTGTGTCCCTGAACAAATTTGACAAGTAAAAACAATGCTTAATAAAAACATTGCTGGTTTGTACATACCAAACAATGATCACGTTTCATTAACTTATGTTGCCTCTGGTAATGGAGCTGGTGAAATTGCAACAACTACATTTAAAAAGGGCGGACCAAGTGGAGCTGTTGTTGCTACACTAATTTTTAGCTATGATGCTAATAACAACCTTGTTTCTGTTACTAGGGTGTAGTTATGGGATATAAATTTAATCCATTTAGCGGAAGCTTAGATAAAGTAGACAGTACAGAAGGTACTGCGGCAACTGTCTCTGTTGGTACGGTTACTACAGGTTCGGCTGGATCTAGTGCATCAGTAACGAATAGCGGCACCAGCTCTGCAGCCGTGCTGGACTTTTCTATTCCGCAAGGCGCAACGGGCGCAACTGGTGCAACAGGCGCAACCGGCGCGGCTGGTGCTGACGGAGCAGACGGAGCAGACGGAGCAGACGGAGCAGACGGAGCAGACGGAGCAGCGGCAACCATCGCCGTTGGCACGGTTTCAACTGGCGCACCCGGATCCAGTGCAACTGTTGCCAATTCCGGCAGTTCTTCCGCTGCTGTCTTTGATTTTTCAATCCCGCAGGGTGCAACAGGTGCTACGGGTGCAACTGGCGCTGCGGGCGCTACTGGAGCCACCGGAGCAACGGGTGCAGCGGGTGCTGATGGTGCCGCCGCGACTATTTCTGTTGGAACGGTCAGCACTGGTGCGGCTGGTAGTAGTGCAACGGTTACCAACAGCGGCACTTCGACTGCCGCAGTTTTCGATTTTTCAATCCCACAAGGAGCTACTGGTGCCACCGGAGCAACTGGCGCCACTGGTGCAACAGGACCGGCTGGTTCCGACGGGGCTGATGGTGCGGATGGCGTCGGCGTACCTGCTGGCGGTTTAACCGGCCAAGTCTTAAGCAAGAGCAGCGCCACTGATTACGACACTGCTTGGTCAACACCTACCAGTGGAACCGTCACCAGTATTACTACAGGCACTGGGCTTTCAGGCGGGACGATCACCAGCAGTGGCACCATTGGCCTAGCAAACACCACTGTTACGGCTGGTAGTTACACAGCAGCCGACATTACGGTTGATGCCCAAGGCCGAATCACTGCAGCTGCAAATGGATCCGGCGGTGGCGGTGGAGCTACTAGTATTGACGGGTTGAGTGATGGTACAACTCAATTTAATGAAAACGTTGGTCTTGGCCTTGGCACCTTAAATTCATTGGCATCTGGTGGTCAAGAAAACACTGGTCTTGGATATGCTGCCGGACAAGCCATTACCACCAGCGACAATAATACACTAATTGGTTCACGCGCTGGTCAGTATAATAGTGCTAGTAACAATACTGCAGTTGGTAGACGTGCTCTTGTTGGAGTTTCTGGTAGTAGTACTGGAGATTCAAACGTTGCTATTGGTCAATCGGCTTCATCTAACAATACTACTGGTCAGAACAACGTTGCTATTGGAAATACTGCTGGTTCTTCAGTAACCACTGGAGCAAACAATAGCTGCATTGGAAACGGCAGCCAACCCAGCTCATCAACCGTCTCTAACGAGATTACCCTTGGCAATACCGCTATTACTAAGTTCCGTGTTCCCGGTATTGACTTTGTTCTCAAGGATAACGGTGGAACGCCTACTGCTGGTCAAGTCCTGACCGCTGATTCTAGCGGTGAAGGTTATTGGGCAACTCCTAGTGCTGGTGGAGTTACCTATGAACTGATTGAAGACGGGTCATCCAAAGCTGCTGGTAGCTATATTGATATTAGCGATTATAAGGCTGTATACATGATTTGCCATAATGATCCGGCAACTAATTCTTCCAACAGACACGGTCCTCGTTTATCTACTTCTAACACGAGTAATACGGGTGTAAACACTAGATCGGGTAGATATTGGCGGCGTTTTCTTGACACTTCGCCATATTATCAAACCGCAGGATCTTTCAACCCTAGTACAAACGGCTTGTATTACGGCGCTAATGCCACTAATGATTTGGACAAAGTTTGGAAGCTGACTCTGCAAGGACTTGATACTTCCAATGTTTTTATTGAGGTATATAGCGAAAACAACGGTAGTGATACTTCATCTGAGGGTGTGTATCAGGAAACAGCTTGGTCCGGCGTGACAACCTCTGGTTCTTCAACTTGGTACCTTTATATCGAAGAAGCTTTGCTGGAATACCAAATCTATGGAGTCAAGTAACATGAAAACTATTTTTGCTTTTAAAGTTGGTAGCGAATGGACTTATGTTCAGCGTCAAGAGGACATCCCAACTAATGCTACAACTAGTTTTGAATATACCATTACAGATCTTAGTTCTGAAGAGCTTGAATGGTTCTCTGGTGATTGCCTTATCTACAACGAGGAAGCTCAAACCGTAACATTTGACCACGCTAAGTTTGACTCCGACATTCGCAACGTTCTGTTCTTTGATGAGCAAACAGATGAAGGTCGTCAAAAAGTATGGTTTCAAAATCGAATAGCAGCATATCCGTCAATTGGTGATCAGTTAGACATGCTCTACCACGATCAAGTCAATGGCACTACCGTTTGGAAGGATACCATTGCTGCAGCTAAAATTTCAACACCTAAACCTTAATCAAAATGCCTGAAACTTTTGAGTACACCGCTGAAGACGTAGCGTTTTACTACACTGCGTCTCTTGACAGCGTGACTCTTGTCGATGCTCTTGTCGCACAAGATACCCGCGATGATGACGAGGTTGACACGCTCCGCCGCAATGTCGAGCATCTTGAATTGATGCTTGCAAAAGACTGGTGGACTGATGAAGACTTGACACCCTTCGAGGCTTCGGTCGCGGCAGGACGCCCAATCTTGGATGCGGACTAGTGGCAAAGAAAAAAGCAACAGAGGATCAGTTTAACGAGCTTCACAACCTTGTCACATCTGAATTCCTTGCACGAATTAAATCTGGTGAAGCCACGACACAAGATCTCAAAGCAGCTTGTGACTGGCTAGCCAAAAATGACATCAGTGGCGTTGCATATGAAGGCAACCCGTTGGATAAACTAGCGACAGTCATGCCCAAGATCGATCCTGAAATGGTACAGAAGAGGTTGTATGGCTCAAAAAACTTCTGATTACTACAAGTCAAACCCGGAAGCTGCTGCAAAGCGGCGGAAACAACAACGGAAGTACAATAAGACCAACAAAGGTCTGAAGATTCGTACTGCTGCTAACAAACTTAACCGTAAACTTGGTACTTATGGTAATGGTGACGGAAAAGATGCTTCACACACTGGTAAAAACACTGGTAAGCTTGAAACACCTTCGTCAAACCGCCGTAGACCCAGAACTGGTAAGAAGTACGCCTAGTCATGACCCCGCTGTTGCCTACCCCTGATCACTACATTTACAACCTCATAACCATGACGAGTCCTGAAGCTAAACGGATGTGGCGTAGAGCCATTAAGGAACACTTCAACTGTCAATGCGTTTATTGTGGAGAACATTATGAATTACATGAACTTACTTTGGATCACGTTGTCCCTCGCTTTGTTGGCGGACAAACAATCACGAGAAATTTGGTTCCATCCTGCCGGAAATGTAATCAAGAGAAAGGGACAAGCAACTGGTTATCCTGGATGCGAGCTACGTTTGGCTGCAATCCGGGTAGAGAACAACTAATTTTATCGCATATTAAGTAAATGCCTAAATCTCCAGTCCCAGACAAAGTTAGACGGGCATATATTGATAATTACCTTAAATCCCGACAAGAAGGTAAGATTATTGACGACCTTTATTGGGATGGTAAGTATTATTTTGCTGATAACAAAGGTGAAGATTGGGGTGGCTGGCGTTTAAGAGGTCGAGCTAGCCACTCAGCACAAGGTTCTAAGCGTAGAGCCATGCAAAGAGGTGCTGTCGCTTCTGAATCTTTGTACATTGAAGCTTTCGGTGAAAGGGTAGGTAAAGAACGTTACCTTGAGGACAAAGCTGAGCTTAAAAGAATTTGGGGTACACGTGGTAAAGCTGGATTTGATATTGATCATATCTATCCTCTTGCTGCTGGCGGTCAAGAGACTCCACGCAACCTGATGCTCAGAGAAGCTAGTCGTAACCGCAGTAAAGGTGCTACACCGCCTACACCTGAACAACGACAAGCGTTACTGCTATCTAGTGATCCGTTAGAGCAGATTAAACTGCAAGGACCACAACCTACCCCTAAACAACGTGCTAATATTTTAGGTCTTACAAATGAGCTGCAAGATATAAAACGACGAATGAGTCAGCGTAAGACTACAGCACGATTTGGCACAGCTAAACGTCCAGTTAGCCAATCACCTTTGTCTCCGTTAAACCGTCAATCGGCTATGTACGGTGGTATTGAAACTCAAACTAATGTAATGGCTGAAAGCCGTGCACTTGATCTTGGTTTTAAACTTGCTAATTGACGCCTAGAAGCCTCTATAACGCCCCTCTAACCACCCTTAGATACATTCTATTATGAGCGAAGTCCTAGCCGCCCTACAGGGCGATTTTAAAGTATTTCTACAAGCCTTGTGGGCGCAGCTAGACCTGCCTGAACCAACCAGAGCACAATACGCCATTGCCGACTACCTACAACACGGACCTAAACGTCTTCAAATTCAGGCGTTTCGTGGTGTCGGTAAAAGTTGGATTACTGGTGCCTTTGTGCTCTGGACTTTATTCAATAACCCAGAGAAGAAGATCATGATTATTTCGGCATCGAAAGAACGTGCCGATAACATGAGTATCTTCCTACAAAAGCTTATTATTGAGACACCCTGGCTTAAACACCTGCAGCCTAAGTCGGATGACGCCCGTTGGAGCCGGATTAGCTTTGACGTTAACTGTTCACCGTCCCAGGCTCCGTCCGTCAAAAGTGTCGGCATCACGGGTCAGCTGACTGGTTCACGTGCTGACCTGATGATTCTAGATGACGTGGAGGTGCCAGGTAACTCTATGACTGAGATGATGCGTGAGAAGTTGTTGCAACTCTGTACGGAGGCTGAATCAATTCTTACGCCCAAAAACGACTCCAGGATTATGTACCTGGGTACCCCACAGACAACCTTTACAATCTATCGTAAACTTGCAGAACGTAACTACCGCCCCTTTGTTTGGCCAGCTCGTGTTCCTCGTAAACTGGCTAATTACGAAGGTTTAATTGCACCACAACTCCAAGAAGACCTTGATATGGGTGCTGAACCTTGGAGTGTAACTGACCCTGACCGCTTTAGCCATGAAGATCTTCTCGAACGTGAAGCAGCAATGGGACGCAGCAACTTCATGCTGCAGTTCATGCTCGATACTAGCCTCAGCGATGCTGAAAAATTCCCACTCAAGATGGCTGATCTTATCGTCACCAGTGTTAATCCTAAGTCCGCTCCTGATGATATCGTCTGGTGCTCAGACCCTAGAAACGTACTCAAAGAACTTCCGACTGTTGGGTTACCTGGAGACTATTTCTATGGCCCAATGCAGATCCAAGGAGAGTGGGATTCATATCAAGAAACAATTTGCTCAGTTGACCCGTCGGGTAGAGGAACGGATGAGACAGCAGCAGCTTATATCTCCCAACGAAACGGTTATTTGTACTTGCACGAGATGCGAGCTTATCGAGACGGATACTCAGACAATACGCTTCTGGACATTCTAAAGGGGTGTAAGAAGTTCGGTGTGACTAAGTTGGTTGTAGAGACTAACTTTGGCGACGGTATTGTTGCAGAGTTATTTAAGAAACACCTACAACAAACAAAACAAGGAATTGATGTAGAAGAGGTACGTGCTAATGTCCGCAAAGAAGACCGTATTATTGATACCCTTGAGCCTGTCCTTAATCAACACCGCCTTGTTGTTGATCGTTCTGTCATCGACTGGGACTACAACTCAAATAAAGACGACGCTCCAGAAAAACGTCTCCTCTATATGCTCTTCTATCAGATGAGTAGAATGTGTCGGGAAAAAGGTGCAGTCCGACACGACGACAGATTAGACGCACTTGCACAAGGCGTTAAATACTTTACTGACGCTCTTGCAATCTCCGCTCAAGAAGTAATAAACCAGCGTAAACGTGACGACTGGAACGACATGCTTGAAGCCTTTTTAGACGACCCTCAACAAGCGACAAACCACCTAGCTTTAGGGTTTACATTAGAACAAAGAAGGCAAGCAAGAGGTAATTCTAAAAACCAGTCACCGACTTGGATCTGACACATGGCGGATGTATACAGGAGGAAGGGTGGACCTCCTGTGTTGAGGGAGACCATAAATCTCCCTCTTCTTTTCTTTACCGACAGAAACAAGACGACCAATTCTACTGACTCTTCTTACTGTTAATCCACCGACTGAATCAAAGACGCTTTTACTACTGTATGTCCATCCACCACCACCAAGTACAGCTAGTTCACCACACCAACAAAGGTGATGAGTTAGTAGCCTATATGGCACGTGTTAGCAACCCAGCTAATCAGAACAACACTGAGACCAGTGCTAAGCTTATTAAGTATCTGATTAAACATAAACATTGGTCACCGTTTGAGATGGTGAACATGTGTGTAGAGATTGAAACTACACGTTCTATTGCTGCTCAAATACTCCGTCACAGATCCTTTTCCTTTCAAGAGTTTAGCCAGCGGTATGCCGATGCTTCACTGCTTGGTACCGGCGTTATGCCGGAGCTAAGACTGCAAGACAGCAAGAACCGCCAGAACAGCATTGAAGTAGAAGAGGAAGACCTATTCCTAAAGCAAGAGATTAAGCAACTCTATAAACATTCGGAGCTTGTTTACCGTAAACTGCTTGAAGCCGGTGTAGCTAAGGAGTGTGCAAGGGACGTTCTTCCACTTAGTACTCCTACTCGTATGTACATGAACGGTACTCTTCGGTCTTGGATTCATTACTGTGACCTTCGGTGTGCCAATGGAACGCAGAAAGAACATAAAGTAATAGCAGATCAATGTAAACAGCTCATAGCTATGTGTTTCCCGCAAGTTTATGCTGCGGTATGGAGCGATGTGTAACCTTTTCCTGAATATGTGCATCGTTGGACTGGTTCAAACCGGTCCTTCGCTGTATTACCTACAAACTATTACTGATACCGGTGTTATTCGGTCTTATACGGTCTATGAAAGTGATTATTGTCGTGCTTCTGACTTCTTTCTGTCTTATAGAAGCGGCTCACCTGACTTATCACCGGGTTAAACAGTGTAATGCTGCGGAAACCTTAGATTTTTAACAAAAATTTCTGAACCCTTATATCGTATGTCCAGGGGCGCAGCTACCCCCGTGGGGGTGCCCCGGTGTAGCGCCTGTACGCGCCTACCCCTGCGCCAGTGCTCGCCCGTAGTAACCCGCGCAACACCGGCGGGAGCGGGCTTGTAGCCGCGTACAACCGGCTCTCAGCGGCGTTTGACTGGCTCGACACCGCTGACCCTGACTAGATTTACAGCGATCTGTCGGCGATCGATCAGTACATCTAATGTCAACGATAAGCATCGCTGATAACCACTGCACTGCAACGGTTTTGAGCCAGTGTTATGCTGGTTATAAGCAGCTCTTATGGGTTGAGCCGCCCCAAACCGACCCTGAGGCTGTATGATGGCTTTCAGATGCTGGCTGAACGGTTACGCATACTCGACTCTCCCTGAAAGGGTGAGGAGAGTCTCGTAAGCTTCACCGCCAGCTCTGCCTCACCGAACCTTGACAACTTCATAAGCACACCGCTTCCAGAGCAACTGGTAGACAGCGACGACCGGCATGGGTTCTTGACCGGGAGGTGTGGTAGACACAGATACAGCGGCGAGCCACAGCCGCTATACAAGTATGCTCATGGCACACCACCTGCACCCTGCACCGACAGGCTGCCCGTTTGAGTCGGGCTGTACGGTCTTGCTGCTCCATCAAGGACGCAGCTCACTGTTCA
>Ga0208428_1000480_pt1 | contig 18204 bp, 21 predicted proteins | sample DEB08_DNA_11_FD_184535 | JGI IMG/M metagenome (GOLD analysis project Ga0208428, IMG submission 184535) | Aqueous microbial communities from the Delaware River and Bay under freshwater to marine salinity gradient to study organic matter... | ecosystem: Environmental > Aquatic > Marine > Coastal ... | reverse complement strand
ATATGGCAAACTGAAAAGTCCCCATACGCCCAGCCGTTTTTATTCCCCCGGGAAAAAACGATTATCAATTTCTGAGAAACTTTCTGAGTCGGGGTAAATTGGGCGACTAGCGACCGGTTGGGCGACCGAAGTATAGGTAAGGTTTGCGTAAGGTTTATTCACGACCTTCTTGAATCTCATTAAAATCACTGTATAATAATATTGCATTATTGCAGATGAAACTTTTAGAATTATTCAGTGGCACAGGATCAGTTGGAAAGGTTGCCCGTGAGCTAGGATATGAGGTTGTATCGTTGGATCTAAAAGGAGCAGATATTAACATCAACATACTTGATTGGGACTACACACAATATCCAGAGGGGCACTTTGATATTGTATGGGCTTCGCCACCTTGTGATACATTTAGTAAATTACGCAATTCCCATATTGGCAGGGGTATGACCCACGAGAGTATCCGTGCGGACATTGAGAACATAGGCTTACCAATACTGCGTAGGGCAGAGGAGATTATTGATTACCTTAAACCCAGTCTATGGTTCATAGAGAACCCACAAACTGGCAGGATGAAGGAATACCTTGAACGTCCATTCTACGACGTTGATTATTGTAAATATGGTTTCTCATACCGAAAGAGAACACGTATATGGACGAACAAGATTGGTTTTAACAATAGGATGTGCCAAAAGGATTGCGGTAATATCATAGGCAGAAAGCACACCCACCAAATGGGTAATGCCACCAGCAATGTCAATGTTGGAAATCTAAAACAAAAGTATTCAATTCCTCCTCAACTTATTCACGACCTTCTTGAATCTCATTAAAATCACTAGTGGATCGTGGAGAGCTGGGAGGTGCTTTGGGTGGATCAATATCCAATTTAATATCACTCGTATCAACATCCTTGCTGAGATCACGCGTGCATTCTAAACCACAAAGGCTGATATTAGTACAACGGCTCTTTAAGCACGCGCGAAGCATCACAGCCAAAAATCCAAAAAACGAACCAGATATTGTGAGCCAGAATATGTCATCAAATGTTTCATACCAAGGTGCCTCTTGATCTGCCATTTATATATAGGTGTATATTAAATATGAAGATCGTCAAAACCAAGTTGAAGTTCAGCGACCTGGGAACAGCACCCTTTGCGATTGAGACGGCACCAGAGCATATCAAACTGCATACCATCACATTGGCTGTTGGTAAGCGTGGCTCAGGTAAAAGCTATTTTATTTCCAACTTGTTAAACTGGCTAAACTTTGACAGAATATTAATTATTAGTCCAACATTCGAATCAAACTATTCTCAATTCAAAAAGCTTGGCGTTGAACCTGGTGACATATTTGACCCTGATGATCCCGAGGTAGTTGCTAAGATTCAAGCAATTGTTGATGCTGAGAGGGATGACCTTTTGGAATACCGCCAGAAGGTTCAAATGCTTCGTGAACTCAAAGCAATTTATGTAAGCCCAAAAAACCTTGCCGAACACCTAGGACTATTCAGCGAGTATATAACACCTGATGGACTGAATTGGGTTACACCCTTTCATAGATGGGGAGGTAAGAAGCCGAGGATGGCAGTATTCGTTGATGACGCGCAATCAACAGCCATCTTCCGCAACCGCAGGTTTTTAAATATGGTTACACGCCACCGCCACCTTGGTTCCTTCCCAGGTGATGAGCCATCCATAGGTATTAGTATGTTTATTGCCGTGCAGAATTACACAGCCACAGGTGGAGGGCTTCCTCGTGCCATCCGTGGTAATGCGACCCATATGGCTTTGTGGCGTACCAAGAACAAGAAGGAACTTGACCTTATATCCGATGAGTTTGCAGGTGAAGTCAGCCCCGAGAAGTTCAAAGAGATATACGACTACGTTATGAGTGAGGATGACCCACACACCTTTATGTTTATCGACCTGCATAAAAAACAAGAACACCCATCACAATTTCGTAAAAATTACCTCGATTTTGTGGTAATTTAAATCTTCAGTAATATAAATGTCTGAACCACAGGAGAAACCTGAACCATCTACAGAACAGGCACCCCCACCCGACCCAGTGAAAATCAAGAGGGCACGAACCCAAGCTCAGATGGAAGCCCTTGCTCGTGCGAGGGAGAAAGCATTTGCGAACCGCAAAGCACGAAAGGAAAAGGATGAAAAGGCATCCGAACCCCAGGTTGAGGAGTTTGAACCACCCACACCTGAACCAGCACCTGAACCAGTACCCGAGAAACCTAAAAGGGTTCGTAAGCCCCGCGCACCAAAACCAAAGCCCGAACCAGTTCCCGAACCAGTTCCCGAACCAGTTCCCGAACCAGTTCCCGAACCAGTTCCCGAGCCAATATCAGTGATTCCCACACGCCCCACACCACACTTTAAATCTAAAAGATTAGTATATTATGTCTAACGTTAGACCTCCATCTGTTAATAGCGACTTTAGTAGTAGCCAAGGGGTATTTGGTAGTGATACGTGGAACTATGTTGAAAATGTAGAGGTTCCGGAAGGCGATCCATTCCATCCATTTGGATATTATGCATTTTTGACCCAAGACCTACCCCCTCCATTGCCACCTACAATTGAAAGACCAAGCCCTTTAAAATCTCAACCTAATGTAAAGATGGCTTCGACGATTTACCGCTATTTGCACATTGATAGTGCCGACCGTAACCCCCACGAACTCACCAGCAGAATGGACATCCACCTGAACTCCCATCCAATCAAGAATGTCAAACGGGTTGGTGTGATGAAGGCAACCATAACGAATACAGGACACAACATTCACGCAGACCACGACCAGTTGCTTATTGGTGTCAAGTTGTCTGGATCGGCTGTACCCTATGCAATTGAGATTGACCTTGACCACCGCTACGCAATCATTACGGATATTGTAAATGACATCAATGCCAAAATACAGGCATATGCCAACGCAAACACCAACCTCCAAAATGCCGTCCGTGCCTTGACCTTTACAGCAGTCAACAACAAGATTGAAATTTCAGCAGGTGTTCTTGCAACCCAGACCGCATACTATGCTCCTTTGGTTCGTCTTGGTATGAATCCCAACACACTTTGGTATGAGCTAGGGTTTGCGTCGGTTCAACAGGTGTTTTCGTTGCAGTTGTGGGAGAATGTGATTGTCCCTGATATTGAGGTCAACGGGGCAACCTCTGAGTTTGTTAAGCAGACCGCCACTAGCACGGCACGTGTCATCAAGAACAACACCTACCCCCTCAAGGGCTTCTTTGTCATCCAGATTGAGAACCCCAAGGGGTTTTACATCGCATCCAAGACTTTAGCATCGGGTGGTAATGTATTCAGGACAAGACTTTCTGGTGAGGTGTCACAGGTCGACTTTGATGACCATCTCGTGTATATCCCTAACAAGGCATCAAGGGATGAGTACAACCACTATGAGACCAATGTGATTGAGTGGCACGAGCTTCACGGAGACATCCAGAACTTTGATGTGGAACTCCGCAATCACGCAGACAAGGTGTTCTCAGCAGACCCAGACAAGCTGGAAAGCTCAAGTGATGGTTCGGCAATCCCTCCATATATGATGACCCTGGTGTTCGAATGTGTCAACCAAAATGTATACCAGCCCACCCACACCCAGGCATACCAATCCGAGGCGTGGTATGAATCGCATCGCCAGAACTGAGATTTTTAATCTCACGATATATTAAAATGTCCGCCGTAGCTCTCCCACGTGCCCTCGTCGCTCCACCTCGCATCTCTGGTGATGACCGCCTCAAGTCCACCAACGTGACCCTGTACCCTGCAAACGCATCGGGTGCCACCTCCTTCAGCCCAACCAACAACAGCCGTATCGTATTCAACATCCCAGCATACGCCAAGTCCTTCATCAACCCAAAGCGCACCTACCTGTCCTTCACAATCACCAAGACAGGCGCCCAGGCTGAGACCAAGGTTATCAACAACTGCCCCTGGATTGACCGCCTCACCCTTAAGGCTGGTTCCCAGATGGTTGAGGATATCCAGGACTACTCTACCCTGGAGCGTGCTATGGCTCAGTTCGAGGGTGTTGACAAGATGGAGTCTCGTGCTCACCTGGTTGGTGATTACACCGATATTATCCGCAAGTTTGCTCAGTCAGCTGAGGTTCAGCCCGCTGGAGATCCTAATGCAACTGGTTCGGCTGCAACCGCCCTTATCGCCAAGGTTCAGGCTCTTCAGCAGGCGGGACGCACCTACACCAAGCCCCTGCTCTCAGGTGTGATTGGTAAGGATCAGGAGTTCTATGTGCCTGTTGGTCTCTTTGAGGGCAGTGGTGCTCACGCTCTCCAGATGGAGCTGTACCTTGCTAAGGATGACCAGGTGTGCGTCCGCAACACATCTTCCACCGCAACCCCAACCTACACCATCAGCAACGTTGGTCTTCACCTTGAGGTTGTTGAGCTTCCAGAGCGCGCTATGGGTGCTTTCAACGAGGCTGTGATGGCAGGCGGTATGGTGTCTCTCCCCTACGCCACAAGCCGTGTGTTCCGCCAGTATGTGCCTTCCGCCCAGACCAGCATTGATATGAACATTGTGGAGTCTGCCAAGAATGTTGAGCAGGTGGTTCTGGCTATGCGTAACCAGGCAAATCTGTCTGGCTACTACACGGCTGACCTTGATGGAACTGTCAGCGATCCCTTTGACCTTGAGGGTGGTTCCACTTCATCTGCCCCAGTGACCCAGTACCAGTTCCGCTATGGTGTGGCTCATTACCCACCTGCCCCAGTTGAGAACCTTGGTGGCTCTCTGCCAACGGTTCTGCAGGCAATGTCCTCGATGGATATGCTCGACAAGGCTGTCCGCCTTACATCTCTGGACAAGGATGGTGAGGCTGTGTTCGAAAAGACTGGCTTCCTTATCGCCCAGGGCTTCAAGACCTCAGCTGACGACATCGAGAATGGTCTCAACACTGCTTCCAGCGGTGCGCCACTTGAGCTCAAGCTTAAGTTTGCCTCCAACATTCTCAACCTTGCCCTGTTTGCATTCGTCAAGTCCACCTACAGCCTTAACATCAAGACTGGTGGCAACGTGACACTGGTTGATGGGCGTATGGTGTAAATTAAATCTAGTACTATACTAAATGTATTCTCGCCGGCGTATGATGCATTTCCGAGAGAAGGAAGAGCAGGAAGCAATAACACCTGAAGTGAAAAGTCGTTCCGTGATAAGGCGCGACATCACAGATGTGATTGCAAAACCAGATGGTGAACGGATTGGCGCACCAGACCAATACATAGACACAGAGAATGTAAATTTCGTCCCAGTCCAGTCCGCAAATGGAGCCATCCGTGCCGTGTTGTTTTAAAGTGTAACTATTGATATACAGGGGGACTTAAAATCCCTGTTTATATCAATAATGATAACGTACTCTCATAGAAGGCGTGATAGGCGTGATGACCTTCAGGCTATGTACGCCACCAAAAGGGAAATTCAAAGGTTGATTAATCACTCCAACAAGCACATCAGCCGTATCAATCACCATATCAGCAAAACATCAGGAGGTGTCGAAAAGGTTAAAGATGATGTTGAAATGCACAAGTATGCTCGGTTGGAGGATATGACCTATAAACTAACACTTGACAGAGACACTGCCAAGGCTAAGAAGATCCAGGCGAATGGTGCGAAATATATCGAGAACTTTGAGGGGTTTGAGGTTGACCCAGAGTTTCGTGATAGTCTATCAGTTGTTTGGGAAAACAAGATTGACGGCGAAGTTGTCTTTGCAGTTCGTGGAAGTGATGCCACATTTTTTGACCACAAAAAGTTCTTAAAGTCGCTCTTCAAGGGTCTAACTACGGGTCAATTTGCCGAAGCAAAAGCTGAACTAAAAAGGATTGCTAATATATACGATTGGTTCATCAATGCTAAGACTGTTGTTGGAAAAGAGCAAGAAGATCCAGAATACAAACGACTTTTGAAAAAGCTCCGAGCGGTTGAGGCAAAATATAGGCGCCCGCCAAAATTGGTGGGTCATTCCAAGGCTGGGCGTCAAGTGACTTGGTTAGGGGAACAAACAGGCAATGGAGAGGTGTACCGGTTTGATGCGGCAGACAGCCCCTTTGTGAATCACACCTCCGTCAAAAATCCTCCTCGTGGTATGAAATCCTACCGCACACCACACGCAATTGTGAGTGCTGGTGAAAAATTCAAAAACTACGAACACATTGAGACAAAAACAATTCAACCGAGGGTAGGATATTCGGATAAATTTGATGCAAGACATACGATTGATAACTATTACGGAGAGGGCTTGGAGGTTGAAAGGGTCTCACCCTGGCGTGGAAGGTTAGGTGCTATGAAAGGTGCGGGAGAGATTGTGGGAGCAACTGGATTTGTTGTTGGATTACAAGAAATCAACTTGCCCAAGGAGGAGTTTAACAATCCAGAAAGCCAGTTCTATGCAGGCACCGATGCCTTCAAAATGGCATTCCCAGAAGGTACTGTTGGTGATACTCTTATGGATCTCACTACGGTTAATCAGGATGACCACGAAGCCTTTACCGATGGAATAATGGGTATGGCTCACTCTGCAGGTATTCCAAGACAAATTGATGACCGCATATTTAGGTACCCTTGGGATGAGAAAGACCCACCACCTCACAATCCTGATGACGACAGTTTCCTCACAACGTGGATGGATGAGTTCCACGATGACCTAGGAGATGACCGCCGTGACCAAAAGAGACGCATATATGAATACCAGCGGTATAACTGGGCGAGAGGTGAAATTGAACACAACAACAAGACACCCGAGGAAGTCAACAAGGCACTGGGTGATGAATTTGTAAAGAGGGACGAGAGGGGCTTTATAATCTATGACCTTGATGAGGACGTAGCCAACTACCGCCACATCAATACATTCACGGGGCAACCAAACCCTGGTATGACCCTCTATCAACAGGAACTCGCACGTCGTGAATATACCCATCCATACAAAACGCAGTTTATTAAAATATAGGCTTTTAGTATAATGTTCCGTACTAAAATCATAAAGGACACAGGCACATCAGTGTTTGCGAGATTTCCAAGGGTTGGTGCACCTCCAGCACCTGTTCAAAGTGCTGACATAACCGCCCCAATCATTTCAAACTTTACAACCACAGAGAGCGTAACAGGCATTGTGAAAGTAACTGGCACCATAGACGAGACCTCTACCGTGGTCATAAAACGCGATGGCACACTTATAGCAACCCTGACAAACCAGACCACCTCCTTTAGTTACGAAGACACAACGGTTTCTCCGAGTACCACCTACACCTACACAGCGGTTGCCACCGACGCGTCAAACAACAAAAGCACCACGGCATCAAGCACTATCACTACCACCGGCGCTCCTGACCCAGACACAACTGCTCCGATCATTTCAAACTTTACAACCACAGAGAGCGCAGGTGATGTGATAGTCTCTGGTGACATAGACGAGACCTCTACCGTGGTCATAAGCCGTGGTGGAACGGTTATAGCAACCCTCACAAACCAGACCACCTCATTTACTTACACAGACACCACGGTTTCTCCGAGTACCACCTACACCTACACTGCGGTTGCCACCGACGCATCAAACAACAGCAGTACCACGGCATCAAGCACTATCACCACTGCTGACCCAGTGTATACCGTCACAGTACACGCTCAAGCCCATCCTAATATTCAAGTAAACAATAGTTACAGAATAAGGGCAAATGAGACAGACCTAAAATTGACTTCTGGAGGCACTCAGTTGGCTGTTACTCCCACTGTGTACAATACAAACGGGACGGGTTCAACCCTCGATGACGATGTTCTTAGTCAATCAGTATTTTGGATAGAAACCTACACGCTGTACCCTAACGACACCTCCCCTGACAAGGCTGATTCAAAGCTGTTTAGCCTTGTTACAGACAGCCCACAGTCCTCGGCACCTGAGAGACTTGAGGTCTATTGGCACCAACCACGGTTTACACCTACTATACGCGTCTTTGTAAATGGCGTTGATAAAGGGACATTTGCTGGTGGAAAGGGCACTGGCACCTCGCCATCACCAAACAAGGTGATTTATAATATAAGTTAATAGTAAATGTCCTCATTGTTTTACAGCAACTATCAGTCTTTCACCCCCACCTTTACAGATTTTAGTGTTGGGGCGGGTACTCTCGATTGTCGATATACCCAAAACTACAAGACGGTTCACTTCAATATGACCTTCGCATTGGGTACAGGTTTCAGCATAGGTGCAAACCCACGGGTGTCTGGTCTGCCCCGCTTTAGGCACAACGAGGTGGTGACCTCATTTGTTGGTGAGGCTCACGATGTGGATTTAGACAAGTTCTATCACGTAGTAGCCCTGGCTGACACAGCCACCTCATTCACCCTAGGTCACGGACACATAGTGGGGCAGGTGGTGTCTAATGACATCATCGCATTTGATGATCCGTTCCTTTTTGCAGTTGGTGACAAGATTACAATTTCAGGCACATATGAAACTGTATAGTTAAAATATGTGCTAATATCAAATGACTATCGACAGCAGTAGTCTGTTTACAGACCCACCAGTCACATCCACAAAGGTGTATGCTGGCGAGGTGAGGGTTACAGATGATCTGATTTTCTGGAACAAGATTACGCAGGTCATCAAGGCTCAAATACACGCTGATGATGGCAACCTGCACTTTGATGTGGCGAATGATGAAAAACTGCAAATCAAATCAGACGGGGAGTTTTTGATGGATGGCTACATAAAATCCGTCAATCCATCCTTTAGCATTGCTTCAGATGAAGTGGTGTTTCGTGATAGTGCGTTAAATCAGTTGGGCTATATTGATAGTCAAGGGGTTATCCACGGTCTTACACTCAATTTGTCATCACAAGTGCCTCCTTTGACCGAATTAGAAGGCACCTCACAAACAGTTTCCGTTGATTTTGTGATCAACAGCCTGGTTGGTAGTGGTGCTACGGTTCAGCCGAGCCTGTCCATCACAAGTCCAGTATACATTACACCTGACACCTCAACGACAATAACACCTGTGTATTCAACCAGTTTAGGAAGTGCTAGGGTTATTGAGAATGATGTCATCGTTACAAAAGACTATGCTGGTTCTCTCGCAAGCACAACAGTTGCTCCCTTTACAACGAGTGTAGCGTACAATGCGAGTTCATCATTCTCATTCAGTGCGACATTTAATGCTGGTACGGTTGTTCCTATTGACAGCCCATCTGTTGCCTATCCAGGTGGAACTGTGTCAGATACACTTGTTGTAATTGGTGAATATCCTATAACAACAACAAATGAGACTATACAGCCAGCAGGTCGCTCAAGTCTAACATTTACTATAACTGGCGCAACCCACTATATTGAGATACACGAGGATGTTACAACTGCGTCTAGCATATCAGTTCAGATACAAGACGACAACTTTAATCCTACAACAACCTTTACATTTAACTCTGTAACAAATGGATACAGACGATACATTGATACATCAATTGTGGGTAATGTTACTGAAACATACATTTTAAATCTTGCCACATTGTAAATGAGTGCTGACATTGGTTTTAGCCTCAACGTAGTCAACAGGAATGTACCACTTGACCCACGAGTTGTTGTTGACAGTTCGGCTGGGCTTTCAAGTCTGTCATCCTACTACAAGGGTATGATGGTTTTAGCAAAGGATACAAATCAGGTCTACGTTCTCAATGATGAACCCTCTGGGACGCCTTCTCTAGCAAATTGGACGCTTCTCCTCGACGCAACCAAAATAACAACTGGGACTTTGGATAATGCGAGGTTGCCCACCACCCCAACCTTTGATGGTATTAACTTTAACACCTTGGGTTCAACCGATTGGGCGAAACTATACACCGAGGGAGATGAGGACGATGACGATAATGATCTGGGACACAAACTAGTATTGGAATTGGGTGATGATGCTGACCCAGCAGATTTCGTTATCCGCAGATACAATGATAGTGCTGAAATGCTTAGACTTGTAAGTGATTCTGGAAACCTTGAGATAGACGGAGCGGTGACGGCTAGTGTGTCTGTCTCAGGACCAACTTTATCGGCATCCACCAAAGTTCAAACCAATTTAATTGAAGCACGAACAGGTTCACCAACAATTACTATGGGAGACACCGTCGTATTCAATGACGGATTTTATCCTAATGGTTCAACCTACAAGATTTTTTGGAACGCAACAACAAATCGTATTGAATCCGGTGACCCTTGGACGATTGGTGGTTTAGAGGTTGAGACAATTGAGTCCGACGCACCTTTAATAAGGTCAACCGCATCTGCTGAAACATATTTCCAAGTGAATAACAACGATACGATAAACGCAAGTGCTAATAAATTCTATTTTAGTGCTGAAGATGGAACGGGAATAAAGATAACAAATGATTGTAACAATGGTCGTATTGGTATAGGCACAACTTCACCCCAACAGAAACTTGATGTTAGAGGGAATATGTTAGTCAATTTTAGTGGAAGTTCTATAATTGCTGATGGTGCAACATATACATCTTCTACTCTCCCATTCAGTTTAATATCAAACCCTACCTCAGGCGTTTTGACTTTAGGTCTCCAAAACTCAACTACAGATGGAACACCTGCTTCACTGGGTTTCTTTCGTGAGGACACCGTTGGAAATTCCAAACTGGTGGCTGGTATTTACTCAATTGATGGTAATGATACCACCAATGCAACGGATGGCGGTTTGGATTTACGCATTGCTAAAACAGGAAATAGTGCAGGTTATAATGTTCTTGAAACGGCTCTCCGTATTAATTCAAACGGAAATGTTGGTATAGGCACGACAGCAGCACCAACTGAGCGTCTGGAGGTGAATGGAAACATCAAGGCGACGGGTACTGTGTCCGCTGGGGGCGTCTCCTCCACGGGTGCTGTCTACGCTGGGAGCGTCTCCGCCTCTGGTGCTGTGTCCGCTGGGAGCGTCTCCTCCACGGGTGCGGTGACCTCTGGGAGCGTCACCACTGGGAACATCTCCGCTGTTGGTACTGTCTCCGCTGGGACAATCAGCGCAACCTCGAAGTTTAAAGTGCCCGTTGCTACTTCGTCCCTCCCCAGCCTCGATTTCAACGAGGTAGGATTTATGTGCTACTTCGACGGGACGATGTATTACAGCCGTCCTAAGGCAACCCAGTCCTTACCGGGTTTCACGCAAGTTGAGTGGGTGGCGCTTTAAAATCTGACGCAATTAGTAAATGAACTGCGAGAAGCCAACTCTGCAACTCCTGCGGGAAATCCGTGACAGCCTCACACGCACACAGAGCGTCTTACAGGGCTATGTTCCTGAATGTGATCCATCACCTCCTCCTCATTTGCCCAATTCCAAATGAGAGCATCCTTTAGTGCCTCACACGCCTTTGCCCATTGCACACACGGGGTCTTTTTGAAGTTGTGCTTGAGAAACTTGCGGACTATCCAATGGTATTGCTTTGGTAGGACTTTGAGTATCTTGCCTGCATTGAAACACCCTGTATCCAACAAATGACTAAAGTGAAATTGAATAATCAATTCATTCAAACTCAGACTATTATTATCAAACTTACACTCATTGTATATATTCTCAAGTTCTGGAATAGCGTGAGAATATATAGTTTTCAGGGTCTTCACGTAAGAAACCATTTTATATTATAATGTTTGATTATTTTAATATGTTTATCAAGCCATCAACGAGAAAAGGAAAGAGGTACGTGGCAGTATTCCACGATGGCACAACCATTCACTTTGGTCAGGAAGGTGGTTCAACATTTATTGATCACAAAGACGAGGCAAAGCGCAAGGCATACATTGCTAGGCACAGAGTTAGAGAGGACTTTAATAATCCAAAGACTGCAGGAAGTCTCGCATATCATCTCCTTTGGGGGACTACTACAAGTCTCTCAAAGAACATAGCAATATTCAAGCGGAAGTTCAATCTATGAATTTCATCCAATTATCCAAAACATTACAGCGTGTACACAGAAATTGACGAAATAAACCAGTTTCGTGGTCGTGGTCAAGACACCGATCCCGTATATTTTTGTACTCCTTCTTACATACATCACAATGGGTTGATTTTATGTACATTTCATACAAAGAGTCATAATCACCAACAACTCCACGATACTTCCAATTTGATATGGTGTGAGTTTTCTTGAATTGGTATGTATCAGCATATGTTTCTCTTTTATAGTAATCCTTGTCTTTGTTATTACTGTAAAACAACCGCTTTTTCTCCAAGATACTTTCTCGGTTCTTTTCAAAATGACGCCTCTGGGCTTCCCTTCGCTTCTCTGGGTCTTTGTAAGGCATTTATTCTATAACGCTCAGTTTCTTTAAATTAATTGCGACAGACTGCACATTCATAACAAACCTGTTTTAAATAACAAGAGAGATGAAAGGCGTGCCCGCACACCAGCAGGGTCATACATCGTTTGCAGTCAATAACTTCGAGACAGGTGGGACACTCAAAGGTCTGCCCCAGTTTCTGTACCATTTCAAAATGGCTGTCCTTGAGGTGATCAAGGCACACTCGGCTGTGCATCTGCTCTTTTACCATCGTTTCTAAATCACCCCATTCAACCTCGGGAGCATTTCTACGGCGTGGAGGCATTCTTAATAGTCCTCGTCATTATTATTTGTCAATTTAATTCCAAGAACAGACTTTTCATTTTTGCCACACACCTTCTTGTCTGCAATCGTATAGCCAAATCCTCGAATGATCTTGCCTATGCGGACAGATGACACCTCAAGTCCCTGTTGTTTACAGCGAGCATTGAGTGCCTTGATAGGTACAAAATCTGTGTTGTCACCAGTGCCTATGAACAACTCCTGTATCTGTGTCTTGATGTCATCCTTACCCGTCCATTCTGTGTTCTCATCCAAAACGCTCTTGGGGCAGATGGGCTTATCACGGCAATAGGAGGTTATTACCAGGTGTGCGAATGCCTGGATTACCTCGTGCTTCTTGATAAAGTGAGACTTGATTGTAGTGTCAGCCTTGCGCACATAGGATGACTTTTTGTGCTTTTCATATTCATCGTGTTCCAGATAGGAATACTCCGTGCTTACGAAACGCATACGATTGCTTGTAGCCTCATCACACCCTTTGATTTTGGGCATATCATTCATAAACAGAAAGCAAGTCCCCTGCATAACAAAGGTGCTTTCATTTTTAAAGTTCTGACGGGCAACCACGCTGTCACCCCCTGAACTCAATGTCTTGATGATGGAGGCGTCCAGCTCCTGATCCATTTTAATCTCGTTGGCAATAATCATACGGGCATCCTTGATGGGACACATCCAAGAACGAGCCTTTGCCTGGTCACCATTTGATGGGACTGACTTGAACACACCAGAGTTGATTGTGCCAATGAACTCACCAAATGCACTGATAAGCATATCTGAGAGACAGCCCTTACCAGAGTTTGATTCACCCACAATGTTGAAGAAGGACTTGTCATATATCTGACCTGCCATTGCTCGTGCGAAACACTTAAGTATGTACCTTGCTTTCTCCTCGCCAAACACATCAATAAATAGCTTTTGGAACACATCCTGATTCTTGATAGACTTGTACTCAATTGGTGCCTTGCAGAAGAACGTATACTGGTGACTAAACGGGATGAGCTTTCCTTTCTCAAAGTCCCATATACCATTCTTGAATGCCAGCTTCAAAAAGGTTGTATCCTTGGCATTAAATACGAAATCGTCGTCACGCTTCACTTTGAGTTCCTTGATGAGTGCATCCTTCTTGTTTGCCATTTGGCGGTATTCCCTGCTAATGACGTCACACTCGGCGATAAGATGGCGGAGGTCATCCATATCGTCATTCCAAATACCAACCTCGGGGTGATACCAGAACACCTGCTTTTTGCACTTGACAAAGTGGTGTCCCTGTTCCTCAGCCCAGCCCAGAAACATCTTGGCACTCTCGTGGTCACCAGCTTCTGGCAGTTCCTCACAATCCTCGTTCCAAAGGTCACTGGGTTCAAAGTCATTCATAGGCTTGATTGTGATGTCAACATCATATCCTGTAACCCTCCGAACGTTGTATTTTGCTTCCTCGATGTGATCTGGGTTGATGTTCAAGCTCTTGATGTGGAATCCGTCGTGGATAAGTGTGCTGGTCTCATAGCCGTGGTCTTGGAAGGTGCTGATAATCTGGGAAACCACCTGGCGTTCCTTATCCTGAGCAAGGATGCTCATAGCGTGTCCCAAAGGGTTGGTTGGTTTGCGCAGTTCCCCCAACTTCATATACAAGTTGTATTGGGCTGTGTTTAAAAGCTTTCTGCTTGCTATGGTAAAATCCTCATAGAACCTGTTCATAAAGTGGTTGTCGTCCTTGTTGGGTTTGCCACCATACATCAGCCTGATAAAAGACATCTTAGCCTCATCGCGTGACTTGCCAGTTTCCTGGAGGCACAACTCACGATGGATGACGTACTTTTCCAGACTATCACAGGCTATGTCATTCTCACGGAACACCTGGTGGAGTATGACTGGGTGTGCATTCACGACATCAAGGTCGCTGTACTTGTCGTAGCACAATGCCTTACGGACAGCACGGGGCATATCCTGCAGGCTGGGGTTGTTGTGGCTTGGGTAAAGCCTTCCAACTCCCTTGGTCTTGCTTAGCTTCTCTTTGGGTATAAACTTGATGCTGTGGTTGCTGTTGCCTTTTAGGCGTTTCTTGAGGTTTACAAGCTTGGTCATAGTCTCATCATCAACCTTCTTGGAGGCTATGATCTTGGTAAGGTTCTCTGTGTTGATGTATTCAAGGCAGGTGTAGGATTCCATTTTAATATACATCAACATTTTATTTTTAACATTATTCATCCTGGAGTTTTTTAAAATTATTCCTCGGCAAGTGCAGTGGCAATTTCATCATCCGTGATTTCGTACTTCTCTTGGGTAAGGGCAGTGCATTGCTTCTTGGTGCGTTTCATCTTGTTGAGGTGTAGGGTCTTCATCTGTTCTGGTGTCTTCTTGGGGGTTTTCCATTCGGTCTTGGTCTTGGTATATCTCTCCCTTGCGATCACCCTGAGGCGTTCCTTGTTTGCCTGATAATATGAGTTTGCCTTGGGGTTTCCGTATGGGACACAGGTATTCATATTGGGGTTGTGCTGATTGTAAAGTGCACGCTCGTGTTCGTAAGCGTCTTCTGGATTATCAAATGCTTTGATTTCTAGGACATCAACCTTGAACTCATCCCACCCGCCATTCTCCCTTATGCGCTGATAAAGGTGAATGTTGCTGGTCTGCGCCTTAGCCTTGTGGGTACTAAACCTGTTCTTAGGGTTGGTTGTGCGTCCAATGTAGGAAAGGTCATCTTTGTGAATCTTGTAATAAAAGTGCAGAGTCATTATTACAATACCCTGAGATTTTATTTTTGAGAAATCCTCTCCTGGAGTTTTTGAAATAATTTAAGCAAACCTCTGTCCCGTTTCACGCTTCACCAAATAGGTGAGCCTCCCGTGTTTAAACATCGCCCTGGTTATACTCTGCTCACGAAACCTCGCAAGTTCCTCACGACGGCGTTCCTCTCTAGCTCTCTCCCTTGCCTCTGCTCTAGCCTGTGCCATTCCTGAAGCCTGATGTGGTGGGTCAATTCCCTCTGGTGGAGTTTCATATCCCTCTTCGTCTGCCATTCTTATACTACTTTACGGATAAAAAACTGATAAGCAGTCATATATTTAGATGGTTTGCTGTATGGTTTCTTGACTGACTTTGGTGCTTTAACTGAAACACTGAACTTGGGTTCTTTTGCTTTGTAGGTAAGCCCTCCTGCTTGTTTTCCTCGGTTGAGATACGACGGCATTTCTATACCAATTTACGGATATAATTAAGCTGGGTTGCTGGGCTGTGCATCATCTTGTCATAGAGTTCCTTGCGCTTCTCTGGGTCTTTGATGTTGTCTCCCTCCAACTCCTCACTGATCTTGGCGTGCCTGAGTTCATTGACACCCGTTTTCATATTCTTAAATAGTTTGGCAGTGTCGTCAAATAGAATACCCCTTGGGTCTTGCTTGAGGGACTTGCGTGCCATCTTCATAAACCCTTTGCTGAGTTTGTGATTGATGCCCTTATACTTGTTCCCAGTCTTGTTAAAGTTGTTGATGAAAATGCGCCCTGTTGAAAGCACGATATAGTTGTCATCCTTCAGAGGCGGGCTGGGTGTCTTTTCAAACACGAGAAGGTCTGCAAAGTCATTACGCATAGTCAGCTCGTCGTAGAGATTGATAAGTAGCACCTCTTGGGAATACTTTGGAAACTCCTTCTCAATGCGCTTCTTGATGGCTGAGAACCTTTCCACCTTGCCTTCCACCTGCTTTTGGATTTGGTGTCCTGTAGCCTGCTCCTTGGCTTTCTCCCATTCCTTGAAGTAGCGGTCGCGGTTCTTAACCTGTTCCTTGAGCTTGGGGGTGTTATCAATAGCATAGAGCATCACCTGCAGGTAGGTCTTCCTGGTGTTAGGGTTGGGGTATTGCTTGAGGATAAAGTCAAGTGCTGTGCCCTTGTTGAGGCAGTCAATCAGATCCACGTCTGGGTTACATCCTGTATCATTGAGAATGCGTTTCATATTCCTGATGTAATCATCAGCTGTGCGTTGAGACATCTGCACGTTCTCGTCATCAACCCTCTTCTGGTAGTGTAGTTCAAGTTGGTTGATAGTGTATCCACCGCGCTTGGCTGGTTGTTTCTTGGGGGGTGCTGGTGCTTGAATGTTATACTTTTCCAGGGTAGCCTGACGAACAGCCTTGCCTTCCTCGAGTCTCTTGAGGACTGCACGCTTCTGGATTTCATCCTTGTTCTCGGCGTAGAACTTGGCAACATTCTTGCGGTTGGCTTCGGGGGTTGGCTTCACCATCCTGTATATTATAGAATTAGATTTTATTCTTTAAGCCCTTTTCAATTTTGGAGCATCAGGTTCTTGGCTGGAATGTTCATCTTGTATGCAACATAGACACAATAGAATGAGGTGTTGGGTTTGTATTCAGTTGTGCCGTCCTGGAGTAATTTGTTGAAATGGATCTTGCCCCTTGGATAGACAATTTGGATATGCTCCTCGTTGCCTTTGAATATCTCGTGGAAGTAGTTGCTGTAGATATTCATAGAGTTCATGATAGTTATGAAAGGTTTATCCTCTGCAACCATAGCGGTCAGCATCTTCTGTTTAAGTTTGGTTTCAAATGGAATGTTCGTGATAATGTAGTCATACTCAACCTTGTCCTTCATTTCAAAGTAGTCCCACGAAGTATCACCAATCACATTAAACCCTAACTCCTCAAGGTGTTGTTTAGACTTAGACTGGTGGCTGTTGAGTAAGCAGGCTTCCCATACAATCTTATCCTTAGGACAGAGGTGCTGTATCCATTCCCAAGCATACTTAGGTGTGTAGTAGTCGTCATTCACTGCAAACTTTGGAGCGTCCTTGAGGTTCGCCATTGTCTTATACATTGATTTTAGTTGTACTTGTTGGTGTGCTTCCTGAGTAGGTTCTTATCTATTATATTTTCAGGTGCGTCCCATTCCGTCTCCAGTAGATACAATTCTTGGTTTGTTGCTGGATACTTATAGTATGCTCTATCACCGTATGGCAGACCTTTTCCATACCAAGGCTTCGTACCCCAAAAGAACAGTTCTTTGTCCAGATAGATTGTCGTCATTGCTCACTTCTATACATATATGGAACAATCACTCTAAGCCCCTTCTCAAGTAGAAATTAGTTGACCAAATCTTTGTCGTGATCTCAGCAAGGATGTTGATACGAGTGATATCAAGTTGGATTCACCGGAGCCACCGCGGTCGAAGAGTGAATTTAGTGATATTGAGGAGGGTCGCCCAACCGGTCGCTAGTCGCCCAATTTACCCCGACTCAGAAAGTTTCTCAGAAATTGATAATCGTTTTTTCCCGGGGGAATAAAAACGGCTGGGCGTATGGGGACTTTTCAGTTTGCCATATTTCAGCGACTGAGCGACCTCTATAATCATCAATCAATTTATAAGTAGGAAACAAGTAGGACACACTAAGGGGGGGGAGGGGGGAGGTCGCCGGATTTTCGGGGAGGTGAAATTGCCAAAATCAGTTTTTCCCGGTCATCGAGCAAAGGGGGGGGTCTTTGGATGATTTGCGAAATTCTACAAAATTGAATGGACGCTTCGCTAAGGTTATGACCGCGAAGGGGCTTAAAGATTAGGGCG
>Ga0208428_1000478_pt1 | contig 18249 bp, 22 predicted proteins | sample DEB08_DNA_11_FD_184535 | JGI IMG/M metagenome (GOLD analysis project Ga0208428, IMG submission 184535) | Aqueous microbial communities from the Delaware River and Bay under freshwater to marine salinity gradient to study organic matter... | ecosystem: Environmental > Aquatic > Marine > Coastal ... | reverse complement strand
GATCCGGTGACTCCAGGCTCAACAGCCCGAACGGACTCTGGAGTTCAGCGAGCATTGACTGCCTCAATCATCAACACGGTGATGCAATCGTGCTACACGGAAGGCGGTGAACCAGATCGCTTGATGGTCGGACCTTTCAATAAGACCGTGGTTTCAACATTGACCGGACGATCTATTGCCCGTGAGATGATTGATTCCAACACTGCTGGTAGCAACGTAACCGTAAAATGTGCGGCCTGATCTGGGAACAGATCAGTGAAGAACCCTGTGAATTGCTGGGAACTCCCAAGCGGACAATCAGCAGCCAAGCCCAGAAATGGGAAGGTTCAACGACCATTCCGAAAGGAAGTAGGATCAAGCGATCCGAAGCGCAGGGCACCCCGAACGGGTGATGAGATGGTCTTCTCTTTACAGCAATGTAAAGCAGTCCGAAAGGACGGGTTGGTTTTAGCGTAACTAACTGAAAATAAAGGATTTGCTACAGACTTTGGAGACCTACAGGTCATGCCAAATCGATTCCAGCGAGAACGTGACGCTTTCTTGATCTCGCCAGAGTATGCCAAGGTTTCCTACTTGAGAAATTTCCAGGTCAGTACCCTCGGAAAGACTGCAGATGCTGAGACCAAGCACTTGGTGGTCGAAATGGGTCTGGAGATGACTCAGGAAGCAGCTCATGCTGGGATCTTTGATCTGACCACTTCCTAATCCTTAATAAAACTGCAGGTTTTTAGAATGCTGACCAAACAGATTTTAGATCATACGGGCAACATCATGAGTGAATTCATCGTCGATGAAGTAGACTCACGAAACCTGCAGATTCACCATAAGGTCACGCAGGATGTTGAGCCAACATTGAAGTTAGCCAAGGTCCTGCGTGACAACCAGCACCTTGATAATTTTGCAAACAAAGATTCCGGCTGGAAGAGAGTTGCCGAGATTCCCAGAGTTCTCTACGACCAACTCGCGCAGCAAGGGATCACCAGGGACAAGAAGAAGTTCAGAGCATGGTTGAATGATTATGCCAATCGTCCATTCCGAGTTTGGGAGGGACACCTATGACGTTCGATGAATTGAAATCCAACATCGCAGACTGGCTCAATCGAACGGATCTGACCTCGGTCATCCCGACCTTCATCACCTTGGCGGAAGCCAGGTTGAACCGACAGCTCAGGACGACCAATCAGTACACTCGTGCAGACATCTCAACGAGTGATCAGTACCTCTCGATGCCCTCCGACTTCCTAGAGATGCGGCATCTGCGGATGACCTCCCCGAAAGAACGGGACCTGGTGGAAATTGCAGCTCATTCGATCAATGAGTACACCGACACTAATTTCATTGCAGGACTGGCAGACTCGTATCCCAGATATTTTGTCTACGGCAATGCCTTGCGGATCATCCCCACCCCTGCAGAGTCGATCACCTACGAAATGTTTTACTACGCCAAGATCCCCGCACTGAGTACAACCAATACAACGAATTGGGTCAGCACCTCTCACCCAGACGCATATCTCTACTACAGTTTGATGCAGGCCGCACCGTATCTGGGAGAGGATGAACGGATCGGAGTTTGGGCACAGCAGGCAGAACGTGCCGTTGCTGAGATCCAGGCATCAGATGACCGAAGGAGAACGAAGGGGTCACGGCATAGTCTGAACTTCCAGGCCATGTCATGAGCACCTCGATCAAATATGGGACGACCAGGTACGGGATCGGACCCTATGTCAAACGGTTTGAGTTTGAACCTGAATCAGATCCGACTACGGATTGGACAGACCGAGAAAACACTTCTGCAGAGATTTGGACGAAACGACCGGATACACAACCAGAAGATTGGGTAAGTTATGGCTCTAAGTGATTCCCCTCCTACCACTACTCAGTATTCGATCACGCTTCCTGAAGTTGGGAAGAATAAAAACAACTGGGGTGTAATTTTGAATGCTGCAATTGAGTCTGCAGCATCAAATCTGAAGAACGTGGATGACACCCTTGGAGACGCGGCAGACTCCGCGACTCCATCCTTGGCCTATCAACTGACTCAGGCAGTCACCAATGCGAGCACTGCTGCTTCCAACTCTGCAACTGCAATTACGGTTAGTAGTAAACTCACAAATAATGCCCTCGTTGCACTCACGAATGATGTGAACACAGCAGTGACCAATGCCGCGACTGCGTCCAGTAACGCAAGTGCTGCCAAGACTGCAGCAGATGCTGCACTGGTCCTCGCCAATGACGGATATTACTCAGCAAACTGATGCCAACAACCAGCAGTTACTACACAGATTTAGAGTACCCAACGGTCAACCAGGATGGTGATACCTGGGGCACTCTGACGAATGAATATCTCGATGGGTTGCTGACGAAACTCAAAAATCTGAGTGACCGGATCAATTCGGCAGGAGTGGGTTCAGATAGTGATCTCTCTCAGATTCTCAGAGACATTTCGCAGTATACAAACATTAATTCCAGTATTCCGACAACGGTCAAATCTCTATTTGGCATCATCGACCTCAAGGCAGCAGATACCTATTCTTACGCAACTGCCTGGAATGCGAGCTACGACAGTTATCTTCAGGGATTCAGTCTAGTCCCTCCAGGTTCTGCTGCGGCAGTGCAAAGTTTTGACTACGACCTGCTGGCAGAAAAACTCAGACCCTTTGTTACCCAGGCAGAAAATAATATCTCTCAGGCGAACTCAGACATTGCGCATGTCAATGCGATCTTGGCACGACTGGCTGCAGGTGCCACTCTCCAACCTGTCTACATTCCCATCATTGGGGATTCTGGAGTTTCAGGGCAGTTGACGATCACAAAAAACGCAAACGGTGCTCAGGAGAATATGAGCTTTGAACCAGATTCTGGTGATCACACCAACTGGCTGAATGCAACTTCCACTTTATTGGGAATTGGAGCAGGCACTGCCAATTCCAGTGATGCGACGAATGTCACCATTAGTTATGGAACCCTGATGTTCACAGAAGATGGATATGCCCTGCAAGAAACCTTTTCCGCCAGCACAGCACTGTTCACGATCACCGAACTCTCAGGGTTTACTGTGGTTGGGACAAATAATTATTCTGTGCCTGGAGTGGAATCAGGAGCATTGACGGATTGGACGAACACAGCTGGATTAAAACGAGTTCGATTTGCCTTCAATGGGCAACCGAACACTGGGGATCTTTCGGCAGGACAATCGAAGACGGTCTCCGCCTCTTTACGAATGAGACAGTATTCTCAGAGGTATTTGTACTGATGGCAAATTTTACAGAAACGACGAACTACAGTTTCAAGAAACCCACAGTTGGAGCAGACACAGATCAGTGGGGCACGCACCTCAATGAGACCATCGACGGTGTCGATTCTCAACTGAAAACCCTGGCAGATTCGATCACATCCCAGCAGTTGGAACAGTTGGGGAACGTGGTCAATGTGACTCCGGTCGATGATCAGTTTCTCAGGTACAACGGAACAAATTGGACTGCTGAAACCGTCACGATCCCCGATCTGCTGAATGACCTCTCAAATGTTTCAGGGACCCCCTCCTCTGGGGATGTCCTAACGTACAACGGTTCTGCCTGGGCACCTGCCTCCGTCACCTCGGCAGCAGTCACAGATGGTTCTGTGACAAATGCCAAGCTGCATCCATCGTTGCAAACAGTAATTGGTAGGATCTTGGTGACAGATGATGATGACAGTCCTACCGATAATCAGATTCTGGTCTACAGCACTTCAGATGCTGAGTGGCAGTATGCAGATCAGGCTGGTTCGACACTCCAGACGTTGACGGATGTCAGCACGACAGGTCTGAGTGATGGGGATCTGATGAAGTATGACGGGACTGCAGGAGAGTTTGTTTTTATCGATGCAGCAGCTGCACGGACTTTGTTATCTGTAGATGTGAGTGGAACAGACAACTCTACCCCTGTGACCTTGAATGACAACTCTCACGACTACCTGACTCTCAGTTCGCAGCAAATCACCCTCGGCCCGATTGTATTGACGGATGACGTTTCAGGGACTCTCCCCATTGCAAATGGAGGGACCTCGGCAAGCACTGCTTCCGGTGCCAGGACTGCTCTAGGACTGGGAGGACTCGCAACTCAGTCCACAATCACAGAATCGCAGATCAGTGACCTGCAGTCCTACATTACTGCGAGTTCGACTGACACCCTGACGAACAAGTCTGGCAACATTTCCCAGTGGACGAATGATTCTGGGTATCTCACAGCAGAAACAAATGATCTGACCAACGTCTCAGGGACCCTCGGAACTGGAAATGGGGGAACAGGACTGACAGCAATCGGGACTGCAAACCAGGTCCTGGCAGTCAATAGTGGTGCGACTGGACTAGAGTTCCAAACGATCTCCATTACTGAATCCCAGATTTCGGATCTGCAGAGTTATCTGACTGCCGAGGTAAACGATCTGAGTTCATCTGTGACTTGGGCCAATGTCCCAGATGCAAATATCACCCAATCCTCAGTAACTCAACACCAGGCTGCACTCTCCATCACAGAATCCCAAATCAGTGATTTACAGAGTTACTTGACTGCTGAGAGTAATGATCTTAGCAGTGTGGTCACTTGGGCAAACGTCCCTGATGGGAACATTACCGAATCCTCGGTCACCCAGCATCAAGCTGCACTATCAATTACTGAATCACAGATCAGTGACTTGCAATCCTACTTAACTGCCGAGGTAAACGATCTCGGAACAGCAGTGACAGGCACACTTGGGACAGCAAACGGTGGGACAGGACTGACTGCGATTGGGACATCAGGTCAAGTGCTAAAGGTCAACTCTGGCGCAACTGCTCTGGAATTCGCAGATGAATCAGGTGGGGGCGGAATCACAACAGGAAAGGCAATCGCAATGGCAATCGTATTTGGATAAAAAATGGCAGCACCTAATATTGTTTCAGTTGGTACGATCACAGGGAAAACGGCAGTCCAGGCAATCGGGACGAGTGCCACGGCAATCGTTACGAATTCAGCAGCATCTGGAAAAGTTTTCAAACTAAACACATTACTAATCAGTAATGTCGATGGATCTGCGAGTGCAAATGTGACGGTCGATCTGTACAGATCCAGTACGGCTTACCACATCATAAAATCTGCACCCGTCCCTGCAGGTTCAACTCTGGATATTTTAAGCACTACGAGTGTGTACTTGGAAGAAGGGGATGCCATTCGGCTAACTGCCAGTGCTGCTAGTGATCTGGAGGGGATCGCTAGTTACGAGGAGATTTCAGAATGAGTTACATTGGGGGAAATACCAATCCAGGTAATTATATCGGCAGTCATCCGGTTATAGGTATCGCCAGCAGCTTTCCGAGTTTCCGTAATCGGATTATCAATGGCAATCTAAGCAACCCAATCAACCAACGAGGTGCTGGATCAATAACTGCGTCAACAGGCTATACTTATGATCGTTGGTACTACGATGGATCAACTTATTTGTATCAGGCCATTGAAGACAAAAACGTCAACAATGGGACGTATGTAATTAGTTGGGAAGGTTCTGGAATCAATGCTGCGTGGAAGGTTTCCACAGACACTACTGCTAATAACGGCCCAGATGCTACTTCTGGATTCACAAGCGTTTCCAATGGTGGAACATTTACGGTGAATGAAGGCACAGAATACAGTAAGCATTTGTGGATAAGATTCGATGGAACACTAGCCAATCTAGATAAAGTAATGGTGGAAGAAGGCACAGTCGCAACTCCTTTTGAGCATCGGCCCATTGGGACAGAGTTGGCGTTGTGTAAACGTTATTACCAGAAATCATTCGCATTAACTCAGACTCCAGCACAAAACGACTCAAATAATCATTTCAATTTTTCTCTCGCAGCAGATGGTGCTAGCAATGGCACTACATCGTATATTTTCCCCGTTGAGATGAGAGCAGCACCCACAATTACTACATTTAATCCCTATGCTGCTAATAATAATTTTCGAAAACCAAATTCTTTAACAGATTACAGTGTTTCAGTGACTAGTACATCTAAGCATTTTTTGTTTTACAGTACAAGCAGTGGGACAGTTGCACTTAGTGGACATTTTACAGCAGCAGCGGAGTTATAGATGTATCAAAAAACTAGTAAAATTATGGGGATTGAAAATGCCGTGAAACGGTTAGAAGACAACGCCTTTATCCCATTCGACCCAGCAAACACAGACTACAAAGCATATTTGCAATGGTTAGCCGAAGGCAATGAACCACTCCCTGCTGATGAACCAGAAGGAGAAACAGAATGAAACTAATACTTTTACTCCCACTCGCACTACTCGGATGTAGCGACTACCCAGCTTCTGAGGGAAACGATAGCGAAGCGAACCCGATTGAAATTCATATCAACATTGACACTCAAAACAATCTGACTGATCCAGCGGATAACGATTCAATGCAGGTTGATGTGGATTCAAACAGTGACAGTGATTCTAGCAGTGACAGTGATTCTAGCAGTGAGGCAACCATTGATAACAGCACAGGTTTGATTTATTACGAATTTAAAATGATCAACTGAGACCCAGCAATGCCAACAGAAGCAACGGGAATAGTATCGATAATCAATGAGGTCGGAGTAGTGACTGCTGCCCTTTGTTTTTCTGCATGGCTTGTGGTTTATCTCCTCAAGGGGTTTGAGCGAGAACGAACCCAGTGGTTGACGAAAGATGATCTAGCAGACCAAGAATTACGACTTTTAATGAAGGAGTCAAATCAAGCTCTTACTGGGGTGTTGAAGGAAACAAACAGCACACTACTGGAAATGAAAATAGCAATCACCAAACTTGAGGAATCAATTAATAAAGGGACTCGGTGAAACTCCTCCTCCCTCTGTTACTTCTCAGTACGACAGCAGTTGCTACAGAGTTGGAATACAAAACCCACTTCCTCTTCACCTGGTCTAGCAGTTGTGTGCAGAAAATCCTCCCAGATTACCAACGCCAGGGGATGCCGTATGCGTTTGCCGTTAGTATGGCAAGTCAGGGTTGTGGATGTGTCATTGATGAGTTTCGTAAACATCACACCCAAGACGAGGTGCTGGGGTTTAGTGATGATGAGAGGATGGAGAGATCCATGTACTACACACGAATCTGTGTAGGTGAAATTAAGGAGATGTGATGTCAGTCAGTGAATCCAAAAATTTCAGTCGTGATGAATTGAAATGTAGTTTTTCTGGGGAGTGCGAGATTGAGGAAGATGCGCTTAACAGACTGCAGGCACTGCGGGAGGAGTGGGGGAAACCCATTAAACTGTCCTCTGCATTTAGAAGTTCTTCCCATCCGCGCGAGAGATTAAAACCAAATGGGCCAGGATACCATCACGGGAAAAACGGAAATGGTGGGCAGGCATTCGACTGTCTTATTGCTGGGGAAGATGTCGTCCCTTTCATTGCTCTAGCGATCAAGCATGGATTCCGAGGGATTGGGGTCTGTCAGTCTCCTAAAACCGAATGGAATCAGAGGTTTATCCATATTGATACACGAGACAAATACGCTTGTTGGAGTTACTGATGGAATGGTTAGAAATGATTAACTCAGCAGTTGATTCCGGGGGAGTCGAGCTGATTCTGACTGCAGTCGGACTTCCTGCTGCAGCCGTCGGAGTGGGGATCTATCGCAAGGTCAGGAAGACTAAAAAAATGAAGGAGCAGATCCTTGGCTAAACGATTAGTAGAGATTGCTCTCCCGCCAGGGTTTGTGGACGGGACCCCTCGCATGATCAAACAAAGATGGATCTCAGGGAACCATGTCCGTTTCCGAGATGGACGACTCCGACCTATCGGGGGATGGCAGGAGTTCCCCCTCTCACGACATTCTGAGACTCTGGACTCTGCCTGCAGAGGCCACCACCAGTGGAGGAATAACCTGGGAGTTGGGTTGATGGCCTTTGGGACTGCAGGATCTGGCGCACCAAATTATGGAAAACTCTACGCTGCAGAGATCGGCAATCCTGCCACATTCACAGACTCGACTGCAGATACCACCGATGGCAGTGATCAGATTACTGTGGATGACGGAACTGCCTATGAGATTGGAGATTTGATTTCCGGTGCCGGAATTCCTGCAGGGTCATCAATCACCGCAGTTTCCACCAACACGATCACGATCAGTGAGACCGCAACGGCAACTGCAACGAACATCACCGTCACGGTCACGCCAACCCTATCAAGACAACGTCTGTATGACATCACCCCCCCTGGATACCAGGCAACAGGAGATTCCGAGTTTCGGCCTGGGATGGGATACTGGTATTACGGTGAAGGGTATGAGTATGGTTCTGTGTTCAATGGTGCGGGATCTGCCTCTTATTCCCGACTGGCGCACTTTTCTATGGATAATTTTGGCGAAAACCTGATCGGGTGCCAAAGCGGAGACAAGGGCATCTTCTACTGGCAAGGAGATCCTGCGACTGCTGCAGAAGAGATCACCACAACTAACGGATACACGGAGAATGCTCCGACTGCTGTTGCGGTTTTGGTCACCCAGGAACGTCATGTTTTGGCACTGGGTTCCGCAGGCGATGCTCGGCAGATCAAATGGAGTTCGCAGGAAACTGTTGATGTCTGGACCCCCAGTGCCACTAACACGGCAGGAGATCTGATTCTGCAGACCACGGGCTACATCGTCTGTGCAAAAAGGGTCGTCGGAAACGTGCTGGTCTGGACATCCGTTTCTGTCCATCAACTGAATTATTTGGGACCTCCATTGGTTTATGGAGTCAACAAACTCGCAGATGGTGCAGGGGTCTTCTCTCCTTACGCAATACACTCCAGTTCAGAGATCACCTGCTGGCTTAATAAATCTGGATTCTGGGTTTTCGATGGATACGCTCGACCCCTTGAGTGTCCGATTCAAGATCGGGTCATGAGAACAGTCGATTGGTCCCAGGAAGGACTGATCTATTCAGGTGGGAATAGCGAATTTGGAGAAGTCTGGTGGTGGTGCCCTTCTCGGTCTGGGACTTCAGGAAGATGCTCGTACTATGTAGTTTACAACTATCGTGATGGAGTCTGGTACGACTCACTGCCTGACTCTGGGATCACCAGAAACTGCTGGATGGATAAGAATATTCTTAACTCTCCCATTGGAATCGATCCTTCAAATAATACCATCTACACCCATGAGTCCACAGATCCTGATCAGACTACGACGGCAGAAGCCGAAACGGGTGCAATCGACATCATGGCCGGGGAACGGTACAGCAGAATCAGCAAGATTTTCAGTGATTCAGATCAGGATGAAGCAGGTTCCATAAATTTCAGATTCTTTACTGCTTCCTCCGGTGATGCTGCAGAAATCGAATCTAGTGATTATCCTCTTGAGGCAGACGGAGAAATTGATGTCCGACTGCAGGGTCGTCAAGTACGGTACAAGGTCACAGGGGCACTGACTGCAGGAGACTGGACCGTAGGGAACACTCGATTTGAAACACACATTGGAGGTCGTCGATGATTCTCCCAAATCCCCCAGGGACCTATTTGCAGGCGTATTTTGCCCCAGTGCTCCAGCAGATTGCTCGGTTACTCACAACCAGTTACCAAAAAGGATCTGATGTTGAGCTGAACGCAGACCAAAGATTAATTATTGTTTCGCCCAACGGGACCCGTTACCAGGTCAAGACGGATAACTCAGGGAATCTCTCCACTTCAGTAGTGAGTTAGCTATGATTCGACAAGACGGAAACGGGAATCAAAATCGAACAGGAAGATCAAAAGAATATGCTCAGTATATTCCTGCCGCAATCGCAACATGGGACTATTTAACCAACCAAGGCGGTCCAAAACAGTCAGGAACCCAGACCTCAACGCAACAGAACCTGCCAGATTATGCTGTGCCCTTTGCACAGAACACATTGGACATGGGTAGGTATTTTACGAATAACCCCAACTATCGTCCGAGGACCTTAGATCAGGATTATTCAGGAATCCGAGGGTTCAATCCTGACGGATCTGCAGTCAGTCAAGTTGGACAGTTTGGGTTGAATCCTAGTTATCAAGTAAGACCTCCAGGCCCAGTGGCACCTCCACCAGATCGTTTCAACATCCTGCCAGGCATTAAGTACACCCCAGAGAAACCTGCAATGGAGGTTTTTGGTAAGGGTCAACTTAGTTTTGATCAGTATCAACAGTATCAAGGGTTGTTAGATCAAGGGATGAGTGAGGACGAGGCATTTAGTCAGGCAGGTGGTACTCCGTTCCCTAAACGACAAGGACCTCTAGGGTCGAATTTCGGAGAAGTCACCAGTAGTCGAGGAGGAGGTCGGGTTGCAAGGGCTGATCCATCAGGAAGTGCAGGAACCGAAGGCATGACTGAATATGAAGCAGAAGGGGGATACACCGGACCAGGATGGGATTTAGATGGTGACGGCAAGGGATACTACTACGATGGGCCAGGTGCAAATGAGTCAAATAATGGTGGGAGTTCTGACACACAGACTCAGACACAGGCGAACATCCAAACCCAAGGGATGTCTCCTGAAGAGATCCAGGCATTGATTGACCAGAACCTCCAACAGTTTGATCAGAACACAATCACTCCAGATGAAATGCCAACTCCGTTTCAATCGTATGATCGGCAACGGTTTACTGCCCCAGGAGCAGATACTGTTAGAGCAGAGGGGATTCTTGCAGGTAGATATGGTCAAAGATTTGGACCTAACGGAACAGACCCCTTTGCTGCTGCGAATCAAGCAGTGGGGAATGCGGCAAACTATACTTCAGGATTTCAAGGGACGACTGGCGGAATCGGAGGTCAGGCCGGAAACTACCGTGGATCTTTAGCCACGGCACAGGACCCTGGCATCTTCCAATCCAAATCCTACACGACCCCAGGACTGCAGAACACCTTCAGCAACCCAAATGCAGGTCTGACCAATGTGAATGCAGGGATGAGGAACGTCAATGCTGGACTCCAGTCCTCTCAGTACGGGAATGCGAACCGAGGATTGCAGGGTCCAGTGAACTATGAGCGGGATCAGTCGTTTGAGCAGTCCATGCAGAGATTCATGGACCCCTACACTGATCGAGTAGTCAACCAGACTATGCGCGATCTGGATCGAGTCCGTCAAATGCAGAATTCTGGGATCTCAGGATCAGCAGCACGATCAGGAGCATTTGGGGGGTCTCGCTCCCAACTCGCACTGACAGAAAATAATCGGAATGTGGCAGACCGAACAGCCGCAGCGGTGGGGCAGTTACGATCTCAAGGTTTCCAGAATGCAGCTCAACTGGCGCAACAGGAAGCGATGCAACGGTTAGGACTGACTGCCAGTGATGTTCAAAATGTGCGGGGACTGCAGTCCCAAGGAAACCTGCAAGGACAACGACTGAGTGCGGATGATCTCCAGAATGTCCGAGGTCTGACTTCTCAAGGTGCTTTGGCAGCACAGGGGTTACGATCCCAGGGGGCACTCAATGCTCAGAATCTCGGAGCACAAGGGGCACTTGCCGCACTAAATGCCAATGCGGGATTGTATGGTCAAGCTCTCGGCTTAAATGCAGGGATGGACCGAACAGCACTTCAGGCCAATGCTGGTCTGTTGTCGAACGCAATGAGTCTCGATGCAGCAGACCTGCGGGACCGACGAGCAACTGCTAGTGACGAGGCAAAATTCAGTGAATTAGCAAATCGAGCTGCAGGTGCCTTGAATCTACAAGGGGGCACAGCACTGGGCGATTTGGCACAGATGGGAACTGCAGACGAACGACAACGGATTGCGGATCTGGTGGCTTCTGGTCAAGCAGGAGATGCCAGAAACCAGCAGGATCTCGACTTCATTTATAACGAGTTTATGCGAGAGCAGGGATACCCCCAGGAACTGATTAACCTCCGTAATTCTGCGATTTCTCCAGCAACCGGATCAGTTGTGACTACTAGTTCCCCACTGTATGGTCAAAACCCACTGTTGCAGGCTCTGGGAATCGGATTGTCAGGGTACAGTTTACTCAATGATGAATAGGAGAGTCTGATGGCAATGTTACCCGAATACTATCCAGGTCTCCCAGAAGATCCATATATGGAATATCTGCGGAAGTTAGGACAGTTCCAACGATCTAGCAGTGATCTGCCGTATACCTCCCTAACGAATCTGCGGATCGAAAATCAATATCCAGGTGGTCGTCTGCCAGCACTTCCTGATGATCCTGTGGAAGTCATGAATCGCAACAGGGCATTACCTCAGTTCAACCGACTTGGTCCTCAATTCCCTGCTGCGTACTCAGAGAGTCCTGTGCCTGGTACAGCAGAGATGATGAAGGCAAGAGATTCACTGAATGATGATGCAGATCGTCGTGCAGATGCCATGATTACAGAGGCACAACAAAGAAGAACTAGACCTCGACCTGTCCAACCAATCACACCCCCAAGCATGGGACCTCCTCCCAGCACTGGCAATGTCTCATTGCCTGTCAGAACACAGACCGCTGCAGTCCAAACTGCCGGACTGCTGGACATCGAAGATGCTCCTGAATCTGGCAGCTCCTGGTACGACGATCCGATGAGGATGGGACTCCTGCAGGCTGGACTCGGCTTGATGTCCGCCCCAAGATACTCCACTAACCCGAATGATGTGACTCTGAGTTCTGCACTGGCACGGGGTCTCGGTGGGTTCGTTCAGGGGTATGGAGGAACAAAGCAGAGATTGAGTGAGGCAGAGAGGCAGAAGCTGGAAGATGAGTACCGCAAGTCTGAACGTGACTTCAATAAGATGTACAAGGAAGTCATGATGGACGATGCAAAGAGTCGGATTGATGAACGTCGAGGTAATTACAGTGCTACAGTCCGAGAAAAACTGGAAGAGAAAAACCTGATCGACACGATGGTCAACGAGGTCCTTGCTGCAGAAGGCAAGATCGACAACAAGACTCGCAAAATCAACCTGACGACCTTGGCACGGCAAGACCGAGATCGATTCAATGAGCTGCATCAGAATGCCACGACAGATCGGACACCGTTTGAACAGATCCTGATTGAGTCTGGAGAGTATGATGCCGAAAGTGCAGCAGGATTGCCTCTGTCTATCTTGAAGGACACTGCAAAAACAATTGCAGCACAACGGATCAAGCCAGAGAAACCCGAAGGGGGTTTGTTTGGGGATTCATTGCAAGCAAAAGCTGCACAATATCTGATTGACGAACAAGGCGCAGATCCGCAACAACTCGCTGAACGAATTATGGAAGGGCGTTCAACTCCTCAAGTCGTGAGTGTACCTGTTGATCCGAATGATCCGACAAAAGGAAGTCGCTTGATGTTGCTGGATCGGAATAATCTAGCAATGGATGAGATCCCAGGTGGTACAACGGTTCCACCTAAGAAGGAAATCAATGCAACCGACATCCGAAACTATAACGATTATCAAATTACTCTAAACCAAATTGATCAGTCCATTGGGTTGTTGAAGGATGAAGAGGCAATCAAAGGTGTAGGAACTATTCAAGGGTATTACCCTGGGATCGCAATTCCTGCAAAAGCAAAACAACTTAGGGCATTGATGGCAGACCTTACCTCTGATCGATTAAATGAGAAGTTTGGTGCTGCACTGACAAAGCAGGAATTTGATCGCATCAAGGCCGCAGTCCCACTAGAAACAGATACGGAAGAAACACTGCAGGTCAAACTCAACACGTTGAAAGATATTTTCCAAAACAAATTGGGATTGCTTGAACAACAATACCCCAGTAGTCGGTATCGACCATTCCCCAACATCAATGCAGTTGGGCTTGACGGATATAACGAAGCAATCGGTAATTAACTATGGAAACTGGACCTTATCTCAAGGCATGGACCCCCATCTCCCCAGTAGTCACAGACCTCTGGTTGAAGTACGCATCAAATGATCAGAAGGACACTCGACTTACTAAAATTGTAAAGGCCATTACTAACATTCGTTTGGAAAGAACAGGTCGAGGGGATAGTCCTGAAGTCATAGAGCAGGCAATCGACAAGTTCTTGAAGAAGAATAAATACCAAGGTAAGGCAGGACTGGAGAAAGCAATTACCTCTCGTTTAGAAAACACAATCGGCAAACAAATGGAGGAGGTCCAACGGGAAGCAGATTACCGGATGGCAAGAAGACCAGATCCTCAGTTTCGGGGTAGTGACAACCGAACAGCAGAACAGATGGTGCAGGGGACTGAGGGTTTCTCTACTGGTAAAATTGGAGGCATCAATCCCAGAATCAAACAGTTTGCCCGTCAGTTTGCTCAAGGGTTGCCGTTTGTAGGGACCTTTGCCGATGAAGCAGAAGCATTTCTGCTGGCAATGTCCACACCAGAAGAACGGTCTCTTGATGCTTACCAGGATCGGCTCAACGCAATCAATCAGGAACAAGCAGATTACCGACAATTTAATCCTGCTGCTGCCAACTTTGCAGAATTGTCTGGGTCAGTTCTCGGCAGTTATCCTTTGGGTCGGCCCATTTCTGCAGTTACTAACCGAGGCCCCCTAGCACTGCAAGAAGGGCAAGGAGTTCGGAATTTTGCAAGAAGAATGGGTCAAGGTGGAATTGTTGGCGCAGCAGAAGGGGCAGCAACTCAAGCAGGGATTGACGCAGACCCAAACAAGGTATTTGCCAGCAGTTTGTTTGGTGGAGCAACTGGGGCAGTAGGAGAGGGTATGATTGGTGCTGGAACGGACGCAGCAAGCCGATTAGGTGGGCTGATCCGTGCCAACAATGGAGGCAACGGAAATATGATCAATCCTCCAGGTCTTGGTAGTAGTCCAAACGAACCAGCAAACCGTGCCACTGCAAAACTGTTACTGGCAGCAGAACGAGACGAAGGTCTCAAAGGAATAGCTGCAATCAATGCAGGCAGACAACGACTAGAAGATCAGGCAGCACTCCCCCGTGAAGTCAATGCAGATCAAACCATGTTCCCTGATCTCTATGGTCGAAACGTGATGAACGTGGCAGACACTTTGGTCAATCGACCAGGTGAGGGGAATCAGCAACTTGCCGAACTACTGCAGGCAAGACAACGAGATCAGAAGGAACGAGTCCCTGCAGCATTGCAACGATTCTTGGGGGAAGGTGAGACTCCCCAGATGGCAAAAGAACGACTCGACCAAGAACGGTATACTAACATCAATCCAGAGTACAAAAACATTGAAGGTCAGGTGATGACAGATCCAACCTATGGCACTGTCATTCGTCGTGATGATCGAATGTCTCCAAACTACGAACTCCTGCGAGAAGATTACAAACGAAGAGGGTTGCCAAGTTATGGCCCCATTGCTGATGCTGAGAACAACCCGTTAGGTCCATATACTTTACGTCAAATAGAAGATGTCCGACAAAGCACCAGGGACGCACTCGACAAGTTCCCTTCAGAACCTGGATACATTGGAGGAAGAGCAGCACAGTCCTTGGAACAGAATCTAAATGAGATTATGGGTGCAGCACGGGCTGAAAATCAAACCTATGCACGACTACTTGATGAAGGCATGGACAACAAACAGATGATTGATCATGTCAAATATGGGTATGAAAAAGCCGCAAGCGAGAATCCAAAAGACTTGGAAGAGTACATTACTAAGAAGGTTCGATCTGAGAACCAGATGGATGCACTCAGAAAAGGATTTGTTGAAAAGTTGACGACTCGGATGGGTGAGAAGACTGCCGAGATGGGAGATCGTGCCAGTGATTGGAATTCTGAAAATATGAAGAAACGAATCCGTTTGATGTTTGGCAATGAAGACAACTTCAATATCTACAAGCAGATGATGGATGTCGAACGCAGAAGATCAGGGACCTACAACTACACAATGGGCAATTCAGCAACGGCAAGAAGACTTGCAGCTCAAGAGGAACAGGGAGGGATTGATCCACTTGATGTGCTGGGACTTGCTGCATCCTATAACAGTCCACAGGCATTTCTTGGAATCACCAGAAGGAATGTTCCAGACTTCCTAAATGTCAACCGACTGGAGAACCTGCGGATGTCTGAGCAAATGCTGCCAATGATGAAGGCAACAGGGTTCGATGAAAACCAAGCAGTCCTACAAAGACTGCAGGACTTCATCCCTATCCGAGAACAGTACATGCGAGACCGTGCTGCTAGGGATTTAAGAGGTGGGTTAATGTCGTCTGCAGGGGGGTATGGACTGGCAAATGAACTGGGACTTCTGGACTAGCAACCTTGTCTTTACTGACCATTTTCAATCCTGCAAGCCACTGATATTATAGAAGAAATCATACTTCCTATATGACTTCTAATCCGTAGGTTGCAGGTTCGAGTCCTGCTGGGCGCGCCATTTCCGGGGATTTTCGATTTGTCGATAACTCCCTATTGGCATCATAGGTTTCTCACCAAATTTAAATAATTTAGAGATTCCAGTATGAGAGAAAAAATTGACTTCTATCAACAGGGTTTGCTAGATGATGACAGTCCAGCACGGGTGCAGGATCTGTTGACTGGATACACTAGCAAAATTCCGTATGTGGGAGGTCTTTTGAGTGATGTGATTGATCCCAGAGAAGTTCAGGCAGCAGATTTGGATCGAGATGCTGCTTTTGCTGCACAGGACAGGCTGGAAAAGGAACGCAGGCAAAACGAAATCCTGCGAAAAGGTTATGCAAAGGCTCAAGAATACTTAGATTTTAATCGAGAACGAGCACTTGATTACATATTGAATGAAGATCCTCATCAGCAATTTGGGGATTCAGGAGTTGATGCTTTTTACGAAAAATATGGAAGTGATCCTAATTATGTAGATCCTGAAGACAACTATCCAACGCCTGAAGGGGAGGTGATTTATAATCAAATGATTGAAGAGGCAGGAGAGAGAGAGAGGCAAGAATTTATCAATGATTATCCAAAGACAATTATTGAGTCATTGGACGACTTGGAAGCTTTAGATGATCCTGCAGTGCAGATGAGAGCATTCGAGGCAATCTTAGATGAACTTGATATTGATTATGAGGATCATGTCGCAAATACTGGCACAGGTTATTTAAAGGTTTACGAAGGCATAGATGAAGATGATGAATCAATTTTTAAAGTAATCAGATTCGGAGATCACGGTTCATCACCTTTTAATACAAAACCTGATTTTGATATTTCACCTGGAATGCATGGATTCCAACAAATTTTAAAAAGATATTTGAAAGATTAAAGTTTACTGACCAACTCCTGAATCTCCAACGCATCTGGATCTAGGTATCCCATTGTGGTGGAAAGGTCCTCATGTCGGAGCAACCGTTGAACATGCACCGGACTTGCTCCCTGTCTTAATAATTCCGTAGCAACTCCAGCCCTAAATCCGTGTAGAGGTTTCGGACCTCTGCAGTCGCATTTTGTTTGCACGAATCTCATGCTGGCAGTCAGTTCGTTCAAATGTGCCCAGTATCGTTTCCCATCTTTTTTATCCAGCACCCAGACTTCACCCTGTCGATCCCACTGATCAAACTCCTCCCGCAGTTTCGGACTGATCGGCACCCAAGCATCTCTGCGACTCTTTACTTGCCAAGTGTCCGTGCTGACGATCTTGATCCGTCTCTCCTCGACCTCTGACCACTTCAGATTCAACAGTTCCCCTCCTCTCATGCCTGTCTGACTCAAGATCCAGATACACCTATATAATAATGTATAACGTCTGCCTGGTGTCTCCCTGCAGTATTCCAGCATCTGCTTGATCTGTTCTGCACTGTAGAACTGTGGTCTCTTCTTCACGGTCCTCAGTGCCTTGAGCGTGACCGGATGCTTCAGCAGTTCCCGTTCTGCCAACCACTTGACGAATACCCGCACGGATCGCACTGCAGAATTGATGGAGGGATCGGACAGACCCAAACTGCGGAGGTGATCGAAGAAAGACTCTTGGACTCTGGAGGAGAGTTGTCCTGTTCTCGGTGGGGCAACGTGCAAAAATCTTTGAAGGTCTAGTCGGTAGTGATCGACAGTCTTGGAATCTCTGGCAGATGCTACTGAGGACAACCATTCTTCTAATAAGGGTTCCAGAAATTGTCCGTGCCGTTCCTGCTCTTCAACGAGTCGGTCAAATCGATCCTTTGCTTTCCTCCAGAGGGTCCCAACAACCTGCTCTCGTTCTTCCTCCGTCAGACGATCGTAATCCTCTTTCGAGATCAGAGTAGGTCTGTGGCGTTTCCCGTCTAGTCGAAAATTCGCAGTAAAAACACGGTTCGTTCTGTCGTAGACGATGTCTTTGCGGGTCATATTTGTCTAATCAAATGTGCAATTACACAAACATGGGGGGGGGGTAACGATTTTGTAACTAAATGAATAAA
>Ga0208428_1000477_pt1 | contig 18253 bp, 27 predicted proteins | sample DEB08_DNA_11_FD_184535 | JGI IMG/M metagenome (GOLD analysis project Ga0208428, IMG submission 184535) | Aqueous microbial communities from the Delaware River and Bay under freshwater to marine salinity gradient to study organic matter... | ecosystem: Environmental > Aquatic > Marine > Coastal ... | reverse complement strand
TCAATCTCCCAATACTTAAATTGATTCTCCATATATTCTTTTCTTTCAGGTTGCCCATCAAGATTAAGATAATAGATTGGAGGAAGATTTTTTAGTTTATATGCTGCTTTATTTTTATCCATTATTTCGTTGCTCCTTAATCCAGTCCTCAACCTTAACAGTAGGTTCCCAACCGAATGTTTTACGAAGTTTTTGATTATTAGCAAGACTTACTCGTGCTTCACCTGGGCGTGGTGGAATATTAACTGTTGGATGATCAATCATTCTGGCAATTTGATTGATTGAATAATTGACACCATTACCAACGTTATAAAGTTGTCCAAATGCATCAGAGTCAACTTCTGTAGTTGCAGCAAGAATATTTGCGTTTACAACATCACCAACGTAAGTGAAATCCCTGCGCTGGTTTCCATCAGCAACAATCGTTAGAGGTTCTCCAGCAGCACGTTGGCGAAGGAAAATACCAATTACAGGAGCATATTGTCCACGGAGAGGTTGACGTTCACCATAAACATTAAAGTACCTGAAAGAAATTGTAGGCAATCCATACAAACTAGTGTACATCTTGCAAAGCTTTTCTCCATTCGTCTTTGAAACAGAGTATGGATTTAAACAATCATCTGGTTGTGTTTCTACATTTGGAGATTGATTCATTCCATATCCAGAAGAAGTAGAAGAATACATCACACGCTTTACACCTGCCTCACGAGCACACTGAAGAACAGTTACTGTACCAACAGAGTTAATGCTAACTGCCTCAATGGGATTTTCAATTGCAGGTTGAATTCTAGACTCAGCAGCAATGTGAAAAACATAATCTACACCCTCATAAAGAGGGCGTGTATTTTCATAGTCACGAATATCGTACTTATAATTTTGTGCTTTCTCGTTCCAATAGAACTGCTCATTAGACTCAGCACTTTCGTTATCAATAACTACAACTTCATGCCCAAGTTCAATCAGTTTATCAACAAGATTTGATCCAATAAAACCTGCTCCACCAGTTACCAATGATTTCATTTTTTACCTCCAAGATTTAACAATTTTTCTTTTTAATTCAGTAGTTGAATAATCATGACTTCTATCGACAAAAACAATTTTTATATCATTGTCTTTGCCAGTATAAGATCCATCTCTATAATCATCACCCAAAAATCTAATATCATAGTTTTTAAGATAAGATAAAAATGTATCTTCTGCTTGATAAACTACAATATCATCAATGTATTTAATAGATCTCAAAATCTCCTTTCTGTCCTCTAAGGATTGAACAGGAGGAAGTTTGTTTGGTCGTGCCCAAGAAGGATCTTCATGAAGAGCAACAGTAAGATGATTACAGTATTCCCTACATTCTTCAAACATCCTAATATATCCAGGATGAATAAGATCAAATGCTCCAGCAACAATACCTTTAACTTTTGGTTGAGATGCTGCCCAGTCTACGGCATTAACTGCCTTATCATCAATAAAAATATCAGCAGTTGGTTTGCAGAACATTGGGAATAGTTCATGATACTTATATCCCCATTCTTCTAGTTGTTTTTTAGTCAATTCTGTATGATCTATGCCAGATCCTTTACCCCTTGCAGTTTGTAAGATAATATGGTTTCCTTCATCATACAACCGATTAACTTGCTCAACCATAAACCGATATGGTCTAGCATTTACATAATCTGGTTTACCATTTTCATTATTTGGAGTATGGCAAAGAGTTCCGTCAATATCAAAGCAATATCTCATATAACTCCATGAAGAAAAATTTGATGAACACATTCAACAACACCATAATCATCACTACTTATGTAGTAGTTCCACAAAGCATTAGTTGCTCTGGTGCGAATACTATTGTCTGGACTAAATCCAGTTAATACCCCATAATTCACTTCGTTAATTTCACACCACTCTAGACAGTTTAGCATATTTTTTGACTCACCGCCAGAGCTCATAATTACCACAAGAGTATCATTTTCAACATAATATTCTAAAAACTTTTGATATGCATTCTCATATCCAAAGTCATTTGTTAGCATTGTCAACATAGAAGGATCAGAAAGAATAGAAACTTTCTTTCCATGAAACTTCATGTAATCCTGAGAGATATGAGAGGCAACTGAATTACTTCCGCCATTTCCCAAAATAATAATTCTAGGATATTTTCTAAATGCTTCTTGAAACTTTTCAAACTCATTGCCCATATGGGCAGATTGAAGAGCATCAATATATTCTGTAAAAGGGTTCATAATTTATGTCCTACCACTCCGTTCGGTTCTACTTCTATTTTAATCGATTCGTAAGGAATTTTCAAGGTATCTGGTTCAGAGAAGGCAAGAAAGAATCCACCATTTCCAGCACCACAAAGTTTATGGGCAATCACTTCTTTACTATCAGTAAGAACTTTATCAATACTTTTTATTTCCTCATTTTCGGTAATCAAAGAACTTGTTGCCTTTTTCTGCTCCCATCCATAATTCAACAAATCTAAGAACTTACTATAATCCTTAACTCTTAAAGCATCATATGCATCATCTACAGTCTTTAACAAAGGCAAAGACTTATCAATGTTCGCCGTTACATCTTGAAGAACATTTTTAGAATTTCTTGTTACACCAGTAAAAACCAAATGAGCATCATATTTTTTGAACAAATCTGTAGATAAGAAATCATATTTAATGATGCCACCTTTTTCAAAATCAATCTTTTTAAATCCACCAATACCACATCCATAAGGATCTTGATATCCACAATAAGGGTTCATTTCTTGTTCTAATTGAAGAGCAAGTTCACAGATTTCAATATCAGTTAAATGCAAATCCTTGAACATAGAAATGCACTTAATCAGAGCAATAATATAAGATGATGATGAAGCAAGACCACTACCCTGCGAATATGCATCACTAGTCATACTTACGGTCAAAGGAAAACATCCAAAATAGTTTAAAACAATCCGAACCAACTCATTCTTAATATCACCAATATATTCAGTCTCTTCTCTTTTGGAATAGTTTACAATGTACTTTCTTCCTTGCATATTGTACCCCAACTTATCCTCATGAAGACTGATATAAGTTTTAAGATTGCAACTAAAACTAATTACAGAACCAAACCCATACTTTTCAACAAAGTACGGGTTATCTGTAGATCCTCCAAATAGAGAAACCCTAAGAGGGCAAGAAGCAATATACATTAGTTAATTCTTTCAGGTAAAAACAATTGCGGAACATATGATAGACATTCTAATGATTGTTGGGTAGAGAGTTTTTCATATGTTACTTTTTGATTTCCATCAGAACTGGTCTGATAAAAATATGGATCATCTAAAGCATAAACATTAAAAAATCTTTGAACCTCTGCAATCTGAACATCATAATAACTTTCAATCACATATCCAGCATGATGGCAACAACGCCTTGCCATCTCAACCCATTCTCCAGAAAGATATACGATTGCATGACCACTTAGCATATTATAAACGCGAAGAAGATTGTCATCAACTTGCTTCCACTGAACAAATGGACCAGAGTGCCCATTCATTCTACCCCATCCAGAAATTCCAAGATAAAGGGCATCGGCATCATCAGGAACTTCTATAATAGGATCCCATTGCTTTACCTCAATGTCATCTTCAATTAAAACAAAAGGTCCTTCCGTAATCTGATGAAGAAAATCACTTACGGTTCTGGCACATCCAGCAAACCCATTACTGTGGCGAACTGCAGGAATACGATTGATACTTTTGATGCCAAGTGCCTTCAAATGATTTTCAGTTCTTGTTCTTCTTTCTACAGCATCATCAAGATTAATATAATAGAAAGGTATTTCTCTAAGATCTAAGTTCATTGTGATTTTTCTTCAATGCAATAATTTTAGGTTCATATGGATACTGAGGATTATTCATTTGTTCCTCAGCAAAACAATATGAAGGTGTCAAACTAAGAGATGGAGGGTTGTCAATCAGATATCGATTCATCTGAGACTCATCGTGCCATAGTGCAATGACATCATTTTCAAGATCTTTGGTTACTCGATCTGCAAGAACTTCTGCCATTTCAAGGAACCTCTTGGTAGATCCACCATTGAAACCACCAGCATAATAATACTCACCTTCCTCACCAGGAGGAACGTAAGCAAGACTCTCAGGATTCCTATCATATGAACGCTGTTCTTTTGGATAGAAAGACTGATAAGGATGCATCGTTGCTACAAGATCACCAAAGACTTCTTCACCAACTTTGTCCACTAAACCCATATCCGCATCAAAGTAGTAGCAATAGTCAAACTGAGAAATAAACTCTTTCTCCTTCACGAAGTAATTATACCTCTTTAAGGTAGGCATTGGCCAAGGTTCGTGCTCAATCTGACTAATCTTTACATTATCAGAAGACTCTTCAATCTCATGGTCTGTGAAAAGAAGACATTCAATATCATGTCCATTTAAAAAATTCTCTTCAATATTATTAAGAAGCCTCTCAACAAACCGAATATATTTGTTTGTTGCAATAGTCAAAATACATATTTTCATGTTATCAACCTATCCTTGAATAAAAAGTCATTTTGAAAAAGTTTTCATTACCATCCACTCCATTTTTGATTGTCAAACAGTTCCTCAGGCCAATATTTTATATGATTTGGATAATCATTTTTAACATAATAAACATTATCATTATTACCAAGATATCCAATAATCCACCCAGAAGATCCGCCAGTTACAATTCTGTGATCAAATTTTGAAGCAACACATATGACTTCTTGAAAATTATCATTATTATATAAAGTTAAATTATATTTATTAATTAAATTTTTAACTATTTCATTATCAGGAGAATCTGAAGATATTAATCCACCTTCAAAATTAATCCTGTCCAAAACTCTTTCATAATAAGTATAACCAGCAGTATTCATTAACTGATCGCCTAATCTAACATGAACAAAAACTTGGTTATGATATTCAATATCATTCTTAACAATACAACTATCTAAAAGTTTCTGCTCTCCATATAGTAAACATTTTTTTTGAAGAAAACCTTCATATTCAATAGGAAAAAAAATTTCATAATTGGATAATAAATCATCTAATGAATCATCAGAATAGTGTTGAAATTCACCAGAAAGAACTCTACCTTCACTATAAAAAATAAAATTATTTTTTAAGCAAGAATCAATTTTAAATGAATATCCATTCTTAGAATTCCAATCATATTGGCATTTCAAATCAAATTTTTTACCTATAACTGAAAGTCCTATATTTTGCATTAAAACATTACAAAATCTTCCTTGTGGAAAAATCTTAACAAATTTTAACATATAGTTTTTCCCTCTTTATTGTCACAGATAAACTTTCGATAAATTTCATCCGAAAAATATGAAGAGTCAACATACCAATCTTCAAAAGCATTTCCCTCATTACAAACATCGGAGGCAACAAGTTCATATCCATATTGAAATAATTTTTCTCTAGATAGATCTCGTATTTTATTTCCTGAAACATAATAATCCGTTTCAAAAGTGATGACAGAAAAACGATATTTTTCAAGAGGAACTGCACATAAACACTTATATGTATTTTCTGCTGGTTCACAATCAACTTGGAGATAGTCTATCCTATCAATATTTCCCCACATTTTTTTGATTTGTTCATCATAATCAAAGTTAGTTCCATCAGCACATATACACTTATTTTCTCTGCTACTATTAAACTTATCAACATATTCATTCACAATATCCAAAGAAAATCCTTGCCAAGAAAAATCTTTTTCTAACAAATATGTATTGCTAATTAGAATTGGGTCAAATGCTCCAATCTCAATATATTTACCATTTTTTTTATTTTGCAAAACTGATAAAACAAACTTATCTTGTCCTGCCTGAGAAAAACTTTCCATAGTGTATTGTTCGTGTGTGGCAAAGGGGTTGTAAGTCATTGTCTTTGATTAGTGAAAATAAAGTTAGAACCAAATTGAACGTTAGTATCTCCGTATTCTAAATCGAATCCATTGTTAGTAAGGAATTCATTTACATCACGGAACAAGCATTGTCCTTCATACATTGGATTCATTTCAAGTTCAGTATGAATAATCTGAACTGTTTCTAAAAGAGAACCAAGACTCTGGAGTGCTTTTAGTTCAGCACCCTGCAGGTCCATCCAAATAATATCAATCTTATCAATACTATTCTTTTGACAAAATGTATCAAGACGAGTGCAGGGAACTTCTATTTCATATTGCACATACTTTTCGATGAAATCGTATGCACCATTTGCGCGATAAAGACTAGATGCTCCTTGATTACCATCTTCCCAGGTAGTTACCGTTTTATCCTTATCCATAGGATAAAACTTACACGTACCATCGTAATCATTTACTGCTTCATTGATTACACTGATAGAATCATATCCTTTTGTATTTTCAAGGCAGACATTATATGAAACTGGATTTGCTTCAAATGTATAAACCTTTGCATTTGGATACTTCTTAGCGAGTTCTACAGACTCTAATGCATGACAAGCACCGACATCAAAGATAACTTCGACTTCTTTATTTTTAAACGTTTGAGTTAGATATGAGTTAAAAACTCTCATATCTTCAACAATATATTGCATGAGATTAATTAATAAGATTTAACCAGTAGTCTTTTGTTAGATAATCTTGATTGTCGAAGAAAAACTCTTCATACATCTTTTCAAGATCCATATTAATCAAATCAGACCACTCATCAACAAAAAGAACTGGCATATTCTTATATAGACGTTCCATAGAACCCTCTTTTTTAATGATAGGAACTCGGCGCATCATTAAGATTTCCCAAGTGCGATGGCAATCTAAACCATTTCCTCTAGGACTTAAAACAAACTTATGCTCTTTGATTCTACTCAAATATTGCTGATAGGTAAGATTTGGTTGATCAACAGTTACAAAGTTCATTTGTTTGGCACTATTATAGCACTGCTGCCTTGCCTCAAGAGATGTGTTCTTGTTGCAGTTCAGATAAACTGTTTTAGTTGGAGAAACTTTACTCTCCCTCGCATCACGAAGCCATTGTGTTTTAGGACCAAATGATGTCTCCCATCTCATATTTTCAAACCCAATAGGAATTGGAATCACATTCTCAGAATAGGAGTTTTGACCAAACCATCGAATCCAACAAGTAAGTTGTTGAACATCAATTCCATTTGGATTATTAGTTGGTCCATCGTATAAACAATGATCACTATTTGATGTAACTATTGTTAGATTTTTTCTTTCATTTAAAAGATCTTTGAACAAAAGAGCATGATGAGTATCTGTATAGATTATATCTCCATCTTCAATAGTGTTTGGATCACAATACAAATTATCATAATGAACCAAAACTTTTGTACACGCTTGAGGAAAATATTCCCCTCTAATAATGTTCATAAGAAAGGTGCTGTGACTTTAGAGTGGATGTGAAGATTCACAATAGGATACTCCTTACCATCATATTTCACATATGGTTTTTTGTCAATCATAACAGGAACAAGTTCTCCACTCTGAATGCCACGACCAATATCGTGAGTGTGATGGGCAAATCCAGCAGGATGTCCTTGATGTGTTCCACCAAAGAACTGCCCATATGATGATGGATCAAATACAATATTAGCTTCGTTAGGGAAAATATTTAAGGTTTTGATCAGATCTGGGTTACGTTTCATAATCCCACACATCAATCTCATTTCATTTGCCATACCGGCAGAAGAATATTCTGCTTGCTTTCTTTGATCAAATACAACATCGTGAAGAATATCACAAATCTTATCTGTCTTTTCTATACCACCGAATCTTGAGAACCCAAATACAACTTCAAACTCATTGTGATATGTGATATACAATCCATCAAAATCATTAATAAGATGTTCAAACTCTTTTGAAGATTGGAACATCAAAACATCTGAATCAAAATGATAGCAAAAATCGAGATCAAGATGCTTCATTGCATCACGTACAAGAAAAATCCTGAAGATAGAAGTTCTCCAAAGTTGATTAGGATCATCCCTAAAGAGAGACATATCCATTGTTTTAAGTGTTTGCTCACAAGCAATATCCTTTACTTGTAAGATTTCTACACCATCAATCTCAACATCTTGATCTGTAATGAAAATGATTCTTGCATCAGGATCAACCCTATCAATAGTTCTAAATGAATCTATCAGATAATCTGGAGGAAGTTGTCCAATATGACAATGTACGTAGTTAATCATTCTATTCCTCTCCTATAAGCATGGCAAGAAACAAAATCAAAGTTTTCTTTGAATTCATCCAAATGTGATTTTACTGGAATGAAAGATATATCTTCCCAAACTAACTGCCTTTGTTCACACATTTCAGGATAGTTCAAAAGCATATAGTTTGCATAGAGATCCCACTCACTCATACAAGATGCTTCATTATAATCAAGAACCCTCAACACACAATCAAAGAAAGATTCAGAATCAAATCTCTTCTCAACAGTTGAAATCATCTCATTCAACTTTTCTTTATTAAAGATCATATGATGAGAAATGGCAGAAAATCCAATCGTCTCTTCGATACCAAACAGTTTTTTAATAGGTTGAATATATGGTTTGTGATATTCTTCTGCTTTACAATAATAAAACTTCTCAGGATCAAAAGGAACATCTCTAAGAAATATCGTATCAGAATCAACTATAACATAAGAATTTGTAAGTTCAGGAATAACTCTTGAGGAATATAGTTTTAAAAACTGCTGATATATCCATTTAGTTCTATAAAGCAAACTGGGATTATTCAATTCAAATTTTTTAGAAATTTTTTCCTTATCAACATATGGAAAATATCTACTCTCAGGAATATGAATAACTCCATCTATATTTGGATTATCACTTGAAATGACAAATATATCATTACAACAGGTTATATTTTCTTTTATACCATTTACTGACATCTTTAAAGATGGAAAATCTTTTGGATGGCATGGAATAACAAAGTCTATTTTTTCCATAATAATTAAACTAAAATATATCTAGGCTCATCAGTAACTATTAAATTAGCGTCATCAATATCTTTATTATGTCTCCAATAATTCTTTGGTGTTAGAGGATAATAAATCTTAGTTGCATTAGACAACCATGCAGACCACCAAGAAAAACTAGATTGAGAAATTAAAATATTTTTGTACGAAGACAATTCCAAAAAATCTTGCCATTCAGAATTACATCTAACTTCACAATTAATTTTCCCCTTTAATTCCTTTATGTAATCTGAGTGTGGATCATCTGTATATATGATTGGAAATTTTTTAGAATCTTTTATACAATCAATATAATACTCCATTGGTAAATGGTGATTCTGTATAGTATAATCAGTCAACCTTATATGAACTCCTATTAAAGAATCATCGTACAATTGTTTATCTTTTTCAAAATAATATATTTTTTTTATGTAATCTTTGTAATTTCTAAAATTTTCATAACACTGATAAAATCCTTCCAAATAGATTCTACCTTTATGTTTAAAAATATTTTCATAATCCAATTTATTGCCACGAACTGATAGAGTATTGTTGAAGATTTTTATTTGATTATCTTCATCAATGGTTTCTAAAAAATTTCCAGGTTTATGTTTATTTAAAAAATATAAATTTTTTTTAGAAATTATTCTACCAGCGGCGTATTGAAATAAATTATTTCCAAAAGCACCGGCATAGTAAACATCAATCATTTTCTTTTCCTTAAATTTATATTACTGTCCAATCATCAAGATATAAATCTTTAGTATTTTTATCTTGATGAGGTCCATCAAACCATTTTTTTGGTGCAAATGTAGTTTCACTTTTTGCCAACCATGATCCCCACCAACTAAAAGAACTATTTGCAATTATATGATAATTACACCTAGATTGCAAGTACAAATCTACCGCACTATTATTATTCTCAGACATTAAAAATCTATCATCTTTAAACATATTTTGATCTTTACACCATCCAATATCATCAGAAAAAACTATGACTGGAAGTTGATTATCAAAGTACTCCAAAGATTTTGAATAATAATCAATCTCCTGTATTGGATGATGGGGGAGATTACAATAATCACCCCTTCTTATATGAAGAGAAATAACTTTAGAATTTGCAAATTTAGAATTAAAAAATTCATCGCATGGATATTTTATATCATCAATAAAAGTAAATGCTTCTCTGATTTCATTTTCAATATGGTTGAAATACTTTTCACTTTGAAAATATCCAAAAAGACTAATGTTATCTGGACAATTTTCCCAAATATTTTCATCCACACTAAAAGTAGATTCCATCAATCTTTGATAGTTAGTGATGTGAATAGGAATATTTTTGGGTATTTTAAAACACTCAAATATTGTTACATCGGAATTTTTAACATTTGAGTCGTAAACACCAAATACTGATCTTGGTGGTAGACAATATTCATATCCATGTTTAGATGCAATTCCACGTAGACTTGCATATTGGAACATTTGATTTCCTAGTCTACCTAAATTACCAAGATTATCATTCGCTATCATATTTTAAAATTTTTAAGTTCGACTAGTTGTTCTTTAATTGTTTTTTTAATTGGAGAATAATATATTGTAGATAAACTTCTATCACAATGATTACTCATTATAGGAATAACATTGTTACCCAATTCATACACTTCATTTATTTGAGACACTAATTGATATTTATTAACAGTATTTGGAGAAAAATAATGTCTAGCACCATTCCAATAATTTTTAGTATCTATAATTTCTTTTATTTGATTACTCAATTCTAAACATGTAACACCATTCCAAAAATGATTTAAATATCCATTTATTTTTACATTAGTATTTGATTTAACCCATTCAATTAAAGATTTCTTATTTTGAATTTCTTCACCAATAATAGATGTTCTGATAATTGTTAGTTCAGGATTTTCACCCAGAGATTTACTCTTACCATATTCATCAATACAGTCATGCAAACTATCCTCTGTATAACTACCATCTTTTCCACTAAAAACACAATCAGTGGTTATATGTATTATTTGTGTTTGAAATTCTTTTTTTAAACTAGCCAAAAAATGAGGAAAAAGACTATTAACACTTACCAACTCATGATATGAAAAATTTCTTTGCTTAATTATACCAGCAGCATTAATAATAATATCAGTATCTAAAAATTTATATTTTTCTTTTATAGTAGAAAAATTTTCATTTAAATTAATATCTTTCCTAGTTAAAGGAATAATATCAAAATAAGCATTCAAATTTTTATGAACATAAGATCCTAACATTCCATTGGATCCAAAAAGAAACACTCTCATTTCAGGCACTCATATAAAAATTTTTATTTTTTAAAAAGTTAAATAAATCTCCTCTATCAATTAAAGAATCTTCAGAAGAATACTGATTGTTTTTAAATGCAAGTTGATTATAAATTTCTTTTTGGTGCATCAAATAAATTTCATTATCCAATTTCATTCTAGCAATTTCATCTTGAGATGCCATTATTTCATGAATTTTTTCACAATCTCTTGGACTTGATATCTCATAATTGAGACCAAATTCTTCTTTAAAGATGTCAAATAAATCTTTTATACGCATACTCTTTAAATTTGGAATTATATTATATCCAGTATAATTCAAAGATTTTTCAACAAGATTAACAGCATCTTCAACATCAACAAAAAATCTTGTCATATTTTCTCCATATAAATTGAGAGGAAATTTTTCAGAAATACTTCTCCATATAAGTGGCAGAATACTACCAGTACTATTCAAAACATTTCCGTATATCAAAGTGCTTAATTTTACAGAAGACTTTTGGTAATTTGCAATAAATGATTCACCAGCAACATACTTCATAGCTCCGTAGATTGTAGTTGCAGATCTGCTCTTATCACTAGAAATAAAACAAGCAGATTCAAAATTATTTTCTTCAGCACATCTTCTACTATTGAAAGATCCCTGAACTATAACTTGATTTGCTTCTTCACAATTATCATGACAAGCTTCAATTTGTTTAAAAGATGCTGCAAAAATTCCAATATTATGATTTTTAGAAGATCTAAACATTAAATCATAATTTCTAATATCTCCACAAATGCAATTTATATTTGGATATTGCTTTTTTAGAAAATATTGTTTTGCTTCATCTCTTGAATAAACTGTAATTTCATTATCAGAATAAAACTTTTTTATCAAATTTTTTCCAAGAAATCCAGTTCCTCCTGTTATGAAGATTCTTTTATTTTTCATAATTTACTTTTACATTTTAAAATAATTTCATCCTTAGTTAAAATTTTACTTTTAACATACTTGTCACTATTTTCTACAAAATAATTATATGAATGAGAAAAATTATCCTTTATTTTTTTAACATCAAAATTATTTTCAAAATTAAAATATATTCCTACTGATCCTTCTACATGTCCAGGATATCCCTCAAAAACAAAAGTCTCATTTGGATAGTTATTTACTAACTCAATCCAAAACTCATATACATTTCCACAGGATTTTTCAATATCAATATGAGATTCATCTAGAGGATAAATATCATGCATAATAATAATTCCATTTGAACTTAAATGTTCAAGAGAGTTGCAAAAATCTTTTAGAACTTGATTTTTTTCATGTTTAGCATCAATAAAAATTAAATGAAATTTCTCATCTTTACTTAATTTAGAAAAGAAATCATCTGTTAAAGCACACACAACTCCATCCTTAATAGTTTGTGGATTACTATCTACACCAACTTTTTTTTCACAGATTACAGAATTCCAACAATACTCTCCAGTAGACACTCCCAACTCCAAGTAGGAAGTATAATTTAATTTGTTTATAATCTCATTAAAGAGACTAGATCTCCAGTGTTCACTCATTAGAATCTCTCCAAAACGTTTCTACCATTTAACATACTTGAACCAGATTCTGAACCATTATATTGAATGTACAATTGAGAATCTGCCCATTTCTTCCAACTGCTTCTAATTTCTGGTTTAGAATCTCCAATAAACAAATCCCAATGTGGATATTGTTCATCTGGAATAACTTTATAGACAGTATCATAATGTGATTGATCATATTTAGCTAACCAATGAGGTTGAGATTCTGCAACTCCAGGAGGTCCATTCAAAGGAGATTTAAAACTAAAGTCATAAGTGCTTTCTAAACTTTCATATAAGGCTAGATCATGCTGTCTTATTCTATAAACCCAGTCACGATCATCATATCCACCAAGAATAAATCTTTCATCCCACCATCCAATGGTACGAATTAATTCCTTAGAAAATCCCATAAATCCAACGTTATAAAGAAGTACACAGGCATAACCCTCATGTAACAACTTAATCATTTTTCTAAGTTCATCTGCAGTTGGACCAGTTCTATCATTAATTAAAACAACCCACTCAGTGGGTGAAGTTGCAACCGCATGATTAATTAATTGAGAATAACTAGTATAAGTTTTTGGATATCTATCTATTCTATTATTCCAATGTATTTTGTATTCATTTTCAACTGGTTTTAATGATTCCATTTGAGCATTAATAATCTCTTGGCTAAATCCACAGTGAAGACAGATTGTAAATTCTTCTATGTTAATCACGATTAAACTCCTTTACATTTAAATTAAATTGTCAACAAACAAATCATCATTTCCAGATAATTTCTTAATAAATTTATAATTTTTTTCTTTCATATATTCTTTTATTTTTTCTTGTATTTCGGAAAAATTAGCAGTTTCAATTAACATATATTTTGGCCTAAATCTAGAAAAATCTAAACCGTTCAAAACAGAAATTTCATAACCTTCAACATCAAGAGAGAAAAAATCTATGTTAGTAATACCATGTTTATCTAGCAACTTTGTAAGAGTAATAGTTTCAACTGTTATGAGATTAACATCACCATTAAGAATGTAATTTCTTCTTCCGCTTAAATATACATTATCCCAATCCCCAACATCAGTAACCGAAGAAACTAAACTATCATAATTTGTATCTAAAAAATCTCCTTGAATTGTATTACCCTCATAGTTTTCACTAACTAAGGCATAATTTTCTACAAATGATTTCGGTCTATTAATTTTACACCGCTGAAACATAATTGGATTTGGTTCAACTAATAAACCAGTCCAATTTTTTTCTCTTTCATAAAAGCAAGTATTAGATTGTGATATTCCATCATTTGCACCTGCTTCAACAAATACCCCATTATCATAATCTAAATATTCAAGCATTTTTTCATCTAATTGGTCTAATGCATAAAACACACTTCAATTCCTCAAAAACTTTTTATACCACAAATATATATATGCTCAATTCCTTAAATTGATTAATGAAGCACGTCGAACAATGCCATGTACTTCATACCCCTTTTCAAGAAGTAGTTCTGCTAGATAAGAACCATCTTGACCAGTGATTCCAGTAATTAATGCAACTTTCATTTTACAAACAATAAATTTTCAACAACCAAAAAATCTAACTCAGTATTCTCAAGAACATAAAAAGAGTCTTCTATAGTGGACAAGATTGGTTTACCTTTTATATTAAATGATGTGTTCATTATAACACCAATCTCACCTCTTGTCCTCAACTCTGTCAGTATGTCATAAAATAATTTATGCTGGTTATATTTGACGGTTTGCAATCTTGCAGATCCATCTTCATGGGTAATTGAAGGAAGTAGTTTCCTATACTTATCCTTTACTAATGGAGCAAAACTCATATACTCAGAAGGAAATGCATTATCAAAATAAATGTCTTTGTCTTCTTCTCTACAAACTGGAGCAAAAGGACGATACCACTCTCGAAACTTTACTTTTGCATTTATAACATCCTTCATATCAGGAAAAGATGGATCACAGATAATACTGCGATTTCCTAGTGCTCTAGGACCAACTTCAGAATATCCTTGAATAATCGCCCCTATCTTACCCTCTTTAATTAAATCAACTATCTTTTCAGTAGTGGATACAAGAACTTTTCCTTGCGACTCATATTTTTGATAGTAATCTTTTAGTTTATCTCTATCTAAAATATCAATTCCACAATATGGAGATGGATCATATTTTAATTGTTGATAGTAGAGAAAATGACCAAATGATAATCCACAATCTCCAGGATATGGAGGAACATAAAACTTCAATCCCTTTGAATCAAGATATTCGTACATTTTCTGATTGAATAATACATTCATTGCACATCCACCAGAAAAAACAACATTCATATTGTATTTGTCAATATAAGGTTGTATGAAAGAAAAGCAAATATCTTCAAAAACATATTGTATCGTAGCGGCAAAATCATAAGCATCCTTTCCCGAAAAACAATTTTCATAGAGTGTTATGCCAATATCTTCTTCAAGATCTTTTGAAATATTCTCCCCATAGATTTCATAATCCGTTGGATTATGCATAAAAAATTGTTTAACTGGATCAATCCACTCTTTCCTCACTTCCCCATATGCCGCAAGTCCCATCAATTTTCCAGCATAGGTAAGTGCCATCTTATCAGATTGACCAGCCTCATTTTTTTCCTTCTTTACATCAGAAATATAATATGCAAAAACACCATAAATTCCAGGATTGAAAGCATAACCCAAAGAAAAATTATGATCAATAACTTCAATATGTGTACCCTCTGCTTTACATACAGTGTATGATCGCATATTTAAATTAACTGCATCGCTGTAGTCAAGACCACCACCATCATAAGAAAAAACAAGTGCTTCATCAAAACCACTTTGATAATATGCACCTGCACAATGAGACATGTGATGTCCCATCTGATAATGAGATCTTATACTTCTAAACTTAGTTCTAAAATATCTAATATCATTTTCATCCAACTCGCTACAAAGAAGAATCTCAGGTTCTTCTTTAATATTCATCCTTATATAATCAACAAATTCATCCCTAACTTTCTTAGAAGTTCCTAGAATATTGCCATCATAACTACATCGATATACACCGTATCTGACCTTACAAAATCTTTCATACTCAAAGATTCTTAATTGGTTATTCTTATCGACAAATGTTACTGAGGCATCATGACACCCATTAATACTTATTACTTTAGAATCCATTTTGTCTAATATAGAAATTATAAAAAAAGACGATCTCTGTGACCGCCTTATGTAGGTCTTTCATGCACGCCACTTGCTCTTTGACTAGAAGCAAGAAACTAGGCGGGGAGATACCCCATCCGCACCACTTATTTTTTGGGAAAATAAGAAACCTTAAGAAGAAATATAAGAAATAATTTCGTCAGATTTAGTTGTAACATCACTAAATGTGGGATATTCCAGATTAATTTCATTTTCGGGAGTTCCCGAACGAAGTTGAACAGTGAAAGACTGATGATAAGAATCCATTAACATTGAATATGCTAATTTTAAAGTTTCTAACTTAAGTTGCTCTGTCATTGTATACTTTGAAATTATACAGTATATATCTAGGGTCGTTTGACTCCACCACCTAGTTTTGTAAAACTAGGAAAATTTATAGAAATGAGCACCACCCAGTCATAATATATTTTGTTTCAGTTTTTGAAATTATTCCTCTATGACTGTGTGTCCATCCTGCAGGCCAGATCGTTAACGTCCCTGCTTTTGGTTTTATTTTAAACCTTTGTTGAGGCCACTCTGTCTGTCCACCATCTCTAATTGTGTTGAGATTGATCATCCAAACAAGTAATCTTTTACAATCAAAACTATCTTTTCCATGCTCCATATGTTCAGCAGAATATGACATTCCTGGCAGATATTTTTGAAGATTAAAACTACGGTCTAATCCCCAGGGATGATGTGTTTTCTGCAAAAATGAATGTTTTTTGATATATTCTCCCATACACTTGGAAATTTTTATGTACAGATATTCAAATTTTTTAGAGTATAGATCTTCACATTCTCCATAATAATAATTATTGTGACTTGGGGTAGTAGAATCTTTTACAATACTAATACAATGATCAATCTCTTGTTTATCTAATAAATTTTTTTTAATAAAAATATACTTGTCCATAATAAATTTTAGGAGGACTCCGACCAGTTCTGTTATAGACCATCCGTGTCTAACTAAGCAACTTCAACTTTTTCCAAATCTTGATACAAATAATCCATTAACATTTCATAGTCATCTAGAGGATCTCCAGAAAATACTACTCCCTCACTTTCATAGTATCTACAAACTTTTTTATAAAGTTTTGGATTTTTCACATCCAAGAAAAAATCTCCTTTAGACGCAGCAAGAAGAATGCCGATGTCTTTGGTCTTGAATTTTTCAGTCAGTGCCATTGTTGTGTGTTGAATACCTGAGTATTATAAGTGTTTGACTTTATATAGTCAAGGTGCCAGTCAGGAAACTGGCGATCGGGGCGACAGGATTCGAACCTACGACTTCTGCTTCCCAAAAGCAGCGCTCTACCAAGCTGAGCTACGCCCCGTTGCGTTGAGTGGTCTTGCCTCCCAACAGAAGTAATTATACTACTTCTTGTGCCCCCTGTCAAATGGTTCCCAGTGTTGCCAGTTGTATTTGTGTATAAGATAGATACCCATAATAGGCACAACAACTAAAAGATAACAGAGAAATCCTAATGTTACTGGTGTCTCTAATGCCCAGCGTGCGAAGTGTCCCATTATTCAGATAGATCAAAACTAATTACTCCTGTCTTAGAATAATAAGGAGAATGAGGAACATCATAATCATAAAAAAGTGTCCATTTATCATCAGATAGCTCATATGGAGAATTAAGCACTATGCTGTTCCAATTTTCGCCGCCGCTGATACGATTATAAAGCTCAGTTGACCAAATATCAACACTCTTACCACTCATATTTTGGGGAAATTGATCATCACTATTTAAAGATCTCCACGTAACATAATTTTGATCATATGAAGTAGTAAACCATTTATTTCTATTTGCACTAAAACTATTTGTAGAATCTACAACCTCAGGATCACTAGGAATCACTATAGAATTTGGTAGGTCTGCACTAGCAGCTCCGTCATTTTCGCTAATGCTAGATACGGACATTAACATAGTCCATGGTGAATACCCAGAACCAACGGTAGGTGTAACTGTTACTATTATATCAGGCATATTTTTTGTAATTATTTAGTGTGCAGTCCCATTTCCATCATAATCATCAGAATCGTAATAACTAGATGTTTTAGATCCAAAATAAAGAGTGGCAAGTACAAATGGTACAGATACCACTACTAAAATTTTTCCCAATAAATGTTCCATTATTTTTCCCCTTCAGATTTTAATTCTTCAAGATA
>Ga0208428_1000476_pt1 | contig 18263 bp, 18 predicted proteins | sample DEB08_DNA_11_FD_184535 | JGI IMG/M metagenome (GOLD analysis project Ga0208428, IMG submission 184535) | Aqueous microbial communities from the Delaware River and Bay under freshwater to marine salinity gradient to study organic matter... | ecosystem: Environmental > Aquatic > Marine > Coastal ... | reverse complement strand
CAGGTGCAACTGGTCCAACCGGCCCGACTGGTCCGGCAGGAACACCTAGTAGTTCGTTTAATGCGGTGGGTTCGTATGCAGGACTATACACACACACAAATGGTACTACCGTCGGTAGCACTGTTTCTGGAGGTTCTTTACGGTATAACAAAGCGAATAGCCCTGCTTATATTTTGGTGGCCCCGTGGGGCAATCAGGCACAAAATACTGGTGGTAGTAGTGTTAGTGGTAGTTGGAGAAATATGGGTCCGAACAACCATAGAATGAATTACGATGAAAATTACTATTATGGTGCTTCACTATATGTAAGAGTATCGTAACTTTAGGAGAAAACTATGGAATACAGAAATGCAAAAATTATTACATCCGACGGAACGCAGATTGACTGTGAAATCAATCACGAGGAGCACGGCTGGATACCGTTCAATTGCGTGAGAGATGATCCGTATCCTCCTTTTGATAATGCTGCCCTATTTGATGCAATGACTGCTGATCCAAATACAGCAGCGTATGTACCCCCAACAGCAGAAGAAATTGCTGCTGAACAATCAAGAGAAATAAGAGGCTATCGGTTTGAACTACTTCAATCCGAAGTTGACAAGTACGCAGCTAATGCACTGCGTTGGGCAGATTTAACGTCAGCACAGCAAGCCGAACTTTCAACCTACAGGCAAGCCCTATTAGACATAACCGACCAAGAAACCTTCCCCGAATCCGTAACATGGCCTACAAAGCCAGATTGGGTATAGTATGCAAATGGAAGATTTCGTCGAAGTTATAGACGATGTGTTGACTGAAGAAACGTGTTTAAACTTAATTAAGTCTTTTGAATACGCAGATAAATGTGGATTAAGCTATCAAAGGTTTGAAGCCGAACAGTCAGTGGCGCAAGGTCTGGATAGCCTAAAGAAAGACACTTCACTTGGGTTTAGCGAAATACACTGCGAAGGTATTGCTAGTGTAGTACCGGATACTACGGTACCATTTACAATAGAAGAAATAAACAAATCTATTTTTTCCTACGTTAACAAATACCAAAACGGTATAGTAAGTGTTCAATCTGTAGAACAAGGAGGAATCCCCCTACTACCCACAGGGTATAAATTGCAAAGAACAAGGCCGTCTGAAGGATACCACGTTTGGCATTGTGAAAACAGTTGTATTGTGAACAAAGCAAGATGCCTTAGTTGGATTCTATACTTGAATGATATAGAAGATGGTGGTGAGACAGAGTTCTTATACCTGTCAAAAAGAGTAAAACCAAAAGCTGGCAGATTGATAATTTTTCCCGCTGGTTTCACCCACACCCACAGAGGAAATCCACCCCTGTCTGAAACTAAGTATGTTGCAACAGGCTGGTTGGAGTATCGGGTATGAGACAGATGTGGCAGCTATGGCAGGGACAGATATCTGCAAAGTCATGCAACGATATGATATACGACCTTAGACAGTTATCGCCAGTACAAGCACAGACATTTAATCAGTCAGGCGACTTAGAGGAAAACCAACATAGGTCTAGCATAGTACGCTGGGTGGAAGACCCGCAGATTAAAGATATGTTGTGGTGGTACGCACAAGAAGCAAACCGACTTGCATTCGGCTTAGATGTCGAAAAGGTCGGTAGCGTACAGTTTACAGAATATTCAGCATCTCAGGCCGCGCACTATGATTGGCATCACGACGTACACTGGTTGGCTGACATGGCCTATGATAGAAAAATCAGCGTAGTATTACAGCTATCTGATCCTAGTACATACGAGGGTGGTGACTTTGAATTTGGTGAAGTTCAATCGCCAGATTTAAATAGATTAAAGACAAAGGGATCGATACTCTGTTTTCCTAGCGTCTTGGAGCATAGAGTCACTCCTGTAACAAAAGGAACTCGTTACTCATTGGTTTCATGGTTCGAAGGACCACGATGGAGATAAGGCATGGAAATGCACAACCTCATAGACATGCTCGTCGGTTTAATCCTTGCAGGTGGTGCTTGGTGGGCAAACACAACAACCAAAGAACAGAAGCGCATAGAGATTCTGTTAAACAAGACTCGCGAAGACTACGCTACTCGAAACGATGTGCGTGATGATATGCGCCGTGTCATGGAAGCTTTGCATCGGGTTGAAGACAAGCTAGATAAAGCTTTAGATAAAAGGTAGATAGATGGCACTGCCCCCTCAAGTAGTAACATTGGGAACAGTTGCATCACCTGCTCAGACAGTGGTGCCGGGGGGCACAACAGGCGTTTTACCTGCTACTAAAGCTGGAGGGCCAAAACCAGTGTCTGGTTCTGTTCCAGCCACGTCTAATCTTTTAGCTGCAGCCGGACCGACAATAGGACAGCCAGCAACTCTTCAGGGAGTTCAAACACAGTTTACAAATCAGGCTCCGGGGACCTCAAGCTTGACGAACTATAATACAGTTCAACCAACAGCCGCACAACAGGCCCTACTGCAGCAAACGCTACGAGGAAATACATCAATGGCAGATTTAACAGGAAAAACTGGAGATGACCTCTCAAAAGAACTCATAAAAAAACAGACCGAACAGGCTGAACAAGCAGCCCTCGACCCGAAACAAGAAATTGTTCCGGTAACCCTGACCGAACAAACCAACGAAATCTTAACAGATGCCAACGTTAAGATGTCTACTGTTTCTGCGCCGGTACCATCTGGTTTGAGTGCCAGCATGTACAATCAAACTGCCCCAGCAGCACAGGCAGCAAATAACTATCAGGCCGCTGCAGTTACCCAGCCAGCAAATATGCAAGCTGCACAGGGAACAGTAAACCCACAAGCACTGGTTAACGCTGCACAGGGTACCTTATCTCCGCAAGCACTTGCAACAGCCCAGACTGCAACAATGGACCCGCAAGCAACTACCCAGTATCAGATGGGTCAGTTGATGAGTTCGATTCAGGCAGGTCAGCCTCTTCCTGCTTGGGCTGCACCACAAGTTCGCAAGGTCAGTTCGATCATGCAGCAGCGTGGTTTGGGTTCGAGTTCTATGGCAGCAGCCGCAATGGTGCAAGCCGTAACCGAATCAGGCATTGAGATTGCCAAACAAGACGCTGACAAATACTCTACTTTGCAGCTTGCTAACTTGAGCAACCAACAACAGGCCGAACTACAGAATGCTGTCGCCGTTGCTAACATGGATATGGCAAACCTGAACAACAGGCAGACTGCAGCAGTACAGAACGCAAAGACATTTCTTGCAATCGACACGCAGAACCTGACAAATCAACAGCAAGCACAAGCAATCGACTATCAATCTAAGGTACAGATGAAGCTGTCTGATCAAGCTGCAGAGAATGCGTCTCTCCAGTTTAACGCCAAGTCGAGCAACGAAGTAGATATGTTCTTTGCCGAACTAGGCTCCCAGATCGAATCCGCAAACAAGAACCGTTCAGCATCTATCGATCAGTTCAACGTAAACCAACAAAGCGGTATGGAGCAGTTCAACGCATCGATGGAAGCGTCTCGTCAGCAGTTCAATGCAAATATGCAATCGACTATCGACCAAAGCAACGTAGCGTGGCGCAGAAACATTAACACTGCAAACACTGCAGCCCAGAACGTTGCAAACCAACAGAACGTGCAGACACTATTATCAATGAATCAAAATTCGCTGAATAACTTGTGGCAACTATATCGCGACCAAGCTTCTTGGGCTATGCAAGCATCTGAAAACGACAGAGCACGGGCACACAACGCTGCTATGCAATCTGCACAGATCGATGCTAACAAGTCGCTATACGATTCACAGTTTAATAACTTCTTAGTTACGCGAACTATTGATTCGATCTTTATGTAGGACGGAAACATGAGTTTATTAGGTTCAGCATTGACGGCAATAGGCGGAAAGCTTCTTGGAAGTGCAGTTTCTTCAGGCTTAGATTATCTGTACGGTAGTCTACCTAAAGGTGCTCAGAGTTTTCTATCAGGTGTGGGCGATTTCTTTGACGTAGGCAGTAAGGAAATAGGTGATGCTGCCGGAGAACTTGCCAAAGCTTCTCTAATACAACAAAAGGATATGCCAAAACCAACGATGATGAGCGTCGGTAGCAGCATGGCAGCAGGTTCGATGACAGGTGCCGGAGCCGGAGCACAGATGCTTCCGCTAGGCGGTACAGACCGTGTTTCTCGTGCTCTTCAGGATGCTCGTGTCGCAGAAAAGATTATGCGGATGACAGGGCAAGCACCGATACCAGTGTCGAATATCCGCATGGGACAGACGATTGGTCTAGGTAGTGCTACCGCACCACGCACTAGCTTAACGAAAAAGTTTTCAAAGTAAGGGGTCGCAAAGATGGAAGAAGAGTTTGATAAGATTACCCCTATGGCAGCACCTCCCGGTCATTCCTTGACAGATGAACCCGGAAAGTGGGCTTGGGAACGCCCCCCACAACATGCCAACCCAGACGATGCTTTGGACTTTGTTCTCGACAGACTCGAAGAACCGACCCGTCGCAAAGATATCATGCGGATGATGGTTGCAGGTATCTCTGTACAAGAGTTGGTTGCACAGATCGCATTTAAAGGATTCATGAACGGTGCCTATTCGCCGGACGTAGCTGAACTAATCAAACCTAGTATCGCAATCTACTTGTATCGCGAAGCCCTCGAAGAAGGTTTCGAGCCACGCATGATGGTAGATGATAACGAAGAAAACGGTATCAAAGAAGGTGAAGTTGATGACGTTTCATTCTTCCGTATTATGAAGCAGCGTAATCCTGAATTATACGAAGCAATGAACGAACAACTTAATTACGAAGAGCGGATGGAAGTAGAACAGATGGGTCGTCGCGAAGGCAAGCGAATGGAGCCGAAACCAGAACCGACACGTGATGCTCAATCTTTCCTAGCTATGGGAGAAATGTAATATGGCTGATCCACTACTCTTTCTCGCATACGCTGCCGCTAAGTGGCTACAAAAAGGTAGACGCGATGAAGCTGCTGTTGCTACCGAACTTAAAAAACAACAAGAAGCCGAAGCAAAAGCCACTGCAGAAGCCCGTGTTACACCGTATGGTCGTACAAAACCGGGTGGTCCGATTCAAAAATTAAACATATTAGATAAAAACTTTGCTGACTATACTGTCACTCATCGTCGGTTTGGTACAGGGGAAATCAAAGAGGTCTCCCCAGACGAGCAGACGTTTCCTTTGTTTCAGCTTCCAGATGGTACACGTGGTACGAAAAGCGATTTAGAAAAGTCCGTTGTTAACAGGGTCGGTCAGTTTGGTACTTGGGATGACTTGAAGGCTAGACAGATTGGTACTCGCGACGTTAAGGGTAATAAATATACAGATAACTACGCTCCTGAATACCTAGCTCCTAAAGCACCTAAAGACGTGTTTATTGCACAAGGGACAATCGTAGACAAAGACGGTCAGCCGAAAACTGTGTATGCAGATACTTTAGCAGCACTTGAAATAAAGTACCCTGACGTTCAACGTGCAGGTCAGATACCGGTTTCTCAAGATTTTGCTAAAGGTGCACTAGGTCAAGATGTGGGATTTTTATCCACTGAGAAAAAGACGTTTCCTGCAGCCGCACCTAAAGAAGATCCTAAAAAGTCTATGCGCTACGTCGGTGAAATGGAAGACGGACGTATAGTCTATGCGGATACTTCCGCAGAACTGAAGGATCAGGGGGCTGTCAGAGTCGGTGAATCTGAGTTTACCGTACAGGATGACAAGCCTATCCGCACCGGCAAAATTAGCTGGCTAACTCCTACTGAAACCGACACGAAAGAAACCAAGCAGTTTGCTACTGTATATCAGTTGGACGAAAACGGCGAAAGAGTTGATGATAAGCAGGTTGACATACCTCTCTGGAAATACAGAGAAGGAACAAACAAGTACGAGTTGGTTACTGCCTACCAGAAAGATGAAACCGGTCAGCGTAGTTCAATCGAGGTAGGCCAAAAGTCTGCAAGTGCAGCTAAAGGGGCTATGGACGTAGCAGCTTCTCCTTTCGATATTAAGTATCGGGATAACGACAACAAAGAACAAATGTTCTACGTTCCTAAAGAGTTCAAGGCACCTAACCAACAGCTTGACGTGTTTCGTAACTGGATGAGTAAACTACCTAGTAAAAATGGTAGCATCGACTGGACTGCTGCTGCCTTGAATACTCCTGAAAAAATGAAGCGCATTCAAAACTATGCCGTAAACCTGATCCAGCAGAATACAACAATCAAAGATCCCATAACAGCAGAAATGGTTCCGTCTAAGGATCTGCTAGTCGATGAGATTGCTTTTCTGCGTAACAACTTTCCTGTATTGTCTCAGATTCCTGACTTGGAAGCTGCTGTAAAGGTTCGTGCAGGTCTTCAGGCTGCAGAAACAGTCGCTCAGATAACTAGAGAAAATAGTATCGCTCCCGACGGTTCGGCTCAGAGCGTAATTGTAGCACAGACACCAGTAGAAGTACCGGCTAACGTAGTAGACCCTGCTGCTAATCCTAATGATCCGCCTCTTGCGGCAAAGCTAAACTTAGCAATCCCCTTCGATCCTAAGTATAATGAAACTGTCGATTTTGTGATGTCCGCCCTTGCACCAAGCGGTACAGAGGCTGAGATAGCTGCTGCAAAGAATAGCTTTAAATCGTTGGTTAATTTTGAGTACGACGATGCGGGACGTGTGAAAAAAGGTCCGCAAGGTCAGGTGATCATTTCAAAGGTGCAGCCAAAGCTAGATTTCTTGTCTTATCTTACAAAGACAAAGGATGCTGACAGTACTCCGTTCTTTGCAAGCTGGCAGAACATGCTAAAGCTAGGTGCGGAGCGTAAGGTCACCAACCCTGCCGTAGAAGCTGACATCAAGCTGGCGTTTAACAATGCCTTCGACGGTGATTTTGAAAGTGGCATGGCCTTAATTTCAGCCTTTTCACCGCCCGTCACAGGAACGGCACGTGATCGTCTGCTGTTTGCTGCACAGAGCGGTAAAGATAGTCGGTTGTTTGCAAAGGAACGTGCTTCTCGTGTTCAGCAAGCGGATTCAGCAGCTAATGCTATCAGCCTCGTTGACAAAATGATTCAGACTTATTATACTAGAGATGGGCAGTTTATCGACATCAACACGACTTTTGGTCAATTCTATGTTTCTACTGACGGTGCGGTGCATATGTTCCGGCAGGGCATGGAAAACTTTCTTCCGGGACTCCTTCCCGTAAGTCAGGATCAGGCTGTTGCTGCAGCACAGAACACAATCTTTGGAAAAGATAACAACGGAAAACCGACATTCTTATCCATTGTAGACAACCAACTACCCGCTGCAGATATGCTAGAGATTGCCAAAGAGCGTGGCTACAAAACTGTAGATGCTTTCTTAGAAGCTGAACGTATCGCACGTAAAGAGAATGTAGAGTTATTCCAGAAGTCGGTTGCTGGCTTGGGTTCGAACGACGAAAAAGTAAAGAACCTTGCGCTTCGTAACTACTATCGCTTCATGGTTGCTTACTCTGTGGCAGCAGCAATTCAAGGCGGTACTGGTGGTCGTACGATTTCTGACCAAGATGTGCAGAACATCCTTCGCGCCTTGAAGATGGACAGCATATTCGGTCAAGCTTCTACTGAGGTAGAAATCTTGACTGCAGCAAAAGAAATGTTGGTGAGCGTGGAAAAGCATTCTCGTGCAGTTGGCGATGGCGGACAACGAGCCTACGCTGCATTGAAGCTACAAGAACTTTCACTTGGAAACGTAGGCACAAAGATTAACATAGATGACGTAACCGACATGCTAGAACAACCCGGCGGAAGCGGTCAATCGACGAAGGATGACGTAGCCGCAGCAGCTATGACGGATGCAGAAAAGCTTGAAAAGATCAACGCTGCACAAGGTAAGTTTGGCGATACCTACGATACTTACGAAGACGCATTTAAAGATTTAGGCCAAACGAAAATCTCACGAATCCTAGCACCATAGTAAGGAATATAATGGCTAGTCCTATTGAAGATCAGATGGCAAAACTCTCTGCGGATCAACAGCAAGTTTTAAAGAGCATGGGAGTCGGTCAGTCCGGCTCTCCCACTATCAAACCTGTCACAGAACTGGGCGGCGGCACACCGCGTCCGGCACCTGTAGACAGGTTTCCTTCGTTGGAAAAAGAGGTTGTAGGCGGGTTCCAAGTTCCTAAGTTTGACGTGACAACTGCCCCTATGGATCTTCCGGTTATTCCGTCGCTGGGAATCGAACTCAAGCAAGATGTAACTCCGCGTATCGCTGACCCACGTAAGATTAGCCCAGAGATTACGCTACAGAATGTCATGAACTTTGACAATCCTAAGATCGTGTCTAACTTTGAAAAGGCTATGGGTGTTCGCAATGCACAAGGCGAAGAGTTGGTTTTTCCACAGAGCATGGATTTCGCTACTCGCTTAGACGTAGCTAACCGCATGGGAGCCACCGTCATTATCGATGATGAAGGCGGTGAATTTAACGTCCCGTGGGATAACCTGATATACGAACAGACACGGCTACCTGATCCCAACCAGAAGTTGACTTTCCGTCGAGAAACAGGCGAAATCGACACGACAGGTCAGTTTCCTGTTCCAGTGACTGAGTTGCGTGAAGTCTTTGCTAAAGACATGACAGAGGAAGATATTCAAAACTATCGTGAAGCCTCTATGTTATTCTCGTTAAACTTTATTGATCCAGAAGTTGGCAAACCTCTATTCGCTGATCTGATAAACAAACGCCTAATTAAAGCCGGTGTCGAAAATGCCCGTACCCGCGCAGACATAATTAACTATGCTGTTTCGGCTCCCGCAATGGGAGACATAGAAAAGATTGCAAGCGGCATAGGCGAGAACGCTATCAAGTTTCCAATTCAAATGACCCTGTGGGGCGTTGGCGAGTTAATCGACGCAGTAGATAACTTAACTTTGAATTTCGAAGATACGGATCAAGGGTATTTTGATATCCGCGAAAGTTCTCGTAGGCAAGCTATCATGGATACGTACTTTCAGCCCCTTGCTCACACGATGATTGCAACGATGGCACAGCGCGGCACAAAGGTGTCCCTACCTGTCGTAGAAGAATACATTGCGACCCTAACAGGACTCACTCCCCGCTTGGCTAAGTTAACTGGTGAAATTGTGTTGCCTAGTAAGGGTGCAGGTGCACTGACTGCTTTCCGTTCTAAAAAAGAACTCTTAAATTTTAAAGATTTTTATGCCAAAGAAATTGAAAGAGGAACTACTCGTTCTTTTGATGAAATCCGTGACAGCTATCTGCAGATGCGTTCCGGCATCGATAATGGTGCGGAACCTTCTTGGTTGCAGAGGATGAAGCAGAACAGCGTTGGTAGCAAGATCACTAAAGGCTTGCAGATGGAAGATGCTGCTAGGGCTGTAGGAAGCCGCGCAGAGGTAGTTCAGCAAATTAAGTATCTAAACAACCTACGAAGCCGACGCGACGCATACTATTCTGGTGTTAAGAAGCGTGGCGGAACACCTGATGCCGCTGATACTGTTAAGTTAAACGCTTTCGATGCTGACATCAACAAAGCAGTGTACGATCTTGCGGCTAGCGAACGTCGTAGCGGTACACCTAAGTTTATGCAAGACATTGCTACTGCAGCGGCTGCAGTGGTAGAAGTCGCAGTCGGACCGAAAGGAATCGAACGCAAGAGCGGTACGGCTAAGTTTATGCGTGACATTGCTACTGCAGACAGGTTTATGATTGTCGGTGCAGGTACAGCGGGACATTTCTTCCAGCAGCGTGACGAAACATACGGTGTAACAGGTGACCCAATGATGGGTGAACTCGTCGGTATAGGCACCGGCCTGATTATCAATCTTGCTCAAGGTAACGTACCAGCCGCATTCAAGGCGTTACAGCGTTCTGCGCTGGGGCAAAAGTTTGGCGGCAAGAAAGCATATCTCAAGTTCCTCACAGAAAACATCACCAACTTTTCTCCTGAGATGCAAGCTGGCATCATCGAACGTGCCAAGTACCTCGACGAAGTGTACGACGTGTTGGTTGCTGAAGGCTTAGACCCTCGTCTGCTCGACACAGGTTTTGCTAACCTCAGTGGCTTGGCAACCCTCAAGTCTCTTGAAGACATTACTCGTAGCCAACTCAGCGTTAAGCAGATCAGAAACTTTAACGTAAACGACTTGGAAGCAAACCTCAATCTACAGAAGCAGATGGTTGCGGAACTTCGTGGTGTCTTGCAAAGTATCGAAGGCGGCATCGGTGATACTCCAAAGGGTGATTTCTTCCGTATCGTCAACGCTGCAATTGAGCGTGGTCAAGAATCTATAGACCAGCTATCTGCAGACATTAGCATAGTAGACAAGCGCGGCGTACAGTATTATCTAGATTCTATCGACGGTAACAGCATGGCATTTGGTCAGCAGACTGGTCCAGATACAATCCGTAACTTCGAAGACTCTATGAATCGTTTGCAAAGACAAGAACTGATTAGTGCGGCAGAAAACTTTACTTTTTTACCACGCCCACAGTTTAACCAGATTGCAAACGACACACGCGACAAGGTTTCTGATGTAGTAGCAAAACATGCTGATGACGTACGCTCGAAGCTATCTACACAAGCGGGTGCCGCTGCAGTCGTAGAAGGAGCAGTCGGACCGAAGGGTGTGGTTGCAGCAGGACAGCGCACAACAGCAAGCATCCCTAACTTTGATAGTCCGGGTGATTTGATGGCTGCGCTTTTAGAAAGTGGACACGCAGCAGACAAGGTAAAAGCACAGCGTTTGTATCTTGCTTTAGATTCTGCTTCAGAAAATAACCTGTTTGTTGATGGAGCAGGAAACCCCGTCACAGGTAACGTGTCAGTAGACATCAGTGACGTGTTTGATGCCCTGTTTGCAGAGCGGCCTGATCTGCCCGTAGGGAAGCTGCGCGGAGCAGATATGACAGCAGGTCAGTCGGCAATCTTGGATCAAACCTTTATTACCCTGTCTGACCCATTCTTTACTGCATTAGCCGAAGGAACCGACAAGACAGTCAAACAAGTAGTACAGGATATTAAAAAAACTTTAGAAGATCAGGGCAAAACTTTTAACAGGAAGCAGGACGATCAGCTACAAGTTATACGCTATCTCCGTGAAGCTGCTCAACAGCAAGACAGCACACTTGATATTTTCGAGATGTCTTTCACTCAGCTACGTGAACTAGATAAATCTCTACGGCATGTTCAGTTTGCTGCTCGTAAGTCTGGTAACGCTGAACGTGCTGCTATCTTTGAAAACATTGAAAACGTTGTTCAGGGAAAGTTTGATAAGTTCGAGTTGGTCGGTGCAGACGGCACACGAACTCCAGTGGATACATTAGGCATACTTATGAAGAACGACGTAGGCAACGACACAGTTATGCCTGTCGGTGCAGCCCTACAAGAAGCCAATCGCGACTGGGCAAAGTTCAAGTCTCGCTGGTACGATACAAACGAAAAGGCTGTCGTTCCATCTTGGATGTCGTGGGGCAACAGGTCGGTTGTTGACGTATCTGTAAACAACCCCTTAGGTGTTCGCTACGGTGCACAGAATCCTCGCGAGTGGCTTAACATCAAAGCCATTGCAAACATGGACCCGAACGTCGGCGGTAAAAGCTTGTTTGATTCTATCCAACGCACATTGGGACAAGAGATCGTCGATCCGCAGAGCGGCTTGCCTATGTTTACCTTTATCGAAGGCGACAAGATGACCGGAGCGGTTGCTGCAACAGTAAAGACCGCCGTAGCTGATTACATCGTTAGCTTGAAAGGCAAAGTAAAGCCAGATGAACTAGCTCGTCAGATGAACAACCTAGATCAAGTATTTGTTATGCGTGGCGCAGATGGTCAGGTTAAGTCTATGTTAGATGTAGGCTCGTTGGTTGACGACACTATCGGCTTTTCAAGAAAGTCTGTTGGCGATGACGTTTACGATAGAACGGTTGCACGTGTAACATCTGATATCCAGACTCAGCTAGACAAGACCTTAGAGCCAGCTAAGAAAACCAAGAAGCAAAAAGAACTGGCTATTCAAATCTTACAGAACTACAGCCCAACAAAGCTGTCGATGGATCAGATCGGTGACAGGTTGGTTTCAGGCGGAGTTGATCAGCTAAACCTGATTAAGCGTGAGTTGAAAGACGTAGGTGGCTTTACCGACGAGCAGGTAACTACTATCCTTGCTGATGTATACATCGATTCTTTACAAAATACTGCCTTTAAAAGAACAGGCAAGAACATCATCACCGATGCAAAAGGAACAACAATCGACGAGCAGGTTATCGACTTAGGCGTTATGCAAAACATGCTTGGCACCAACGATGCTGAAAAGGCGAAGGTTGTAAAAGAACTCATCGGTGAAAAGCGTTACAAAGTCTGGGATGCAACATCTAAGCTAATGGCAGATCGTGCTCCTGACTTCCGTATGCGTGAGTTTGAGATCACTGGTGCACCACGCTCGTTTAGCGTCGAGTCGTTCATCAGTCGCTTCTACGCAATCAATCGCGGAGTGATTAGTGCACGGTACGTTGGTACAGAAGCTGTCCTTCAGCAATTCCGTAACAACAAGTTTAACATGATCAGGTCGGTTTTGTCTGACCCAGAGTTGGGCGAGATGTTCCTTGAGATGGTTCGGACAGGCAAGCCGTTGACTCCAGATCGGGAAACATATTTCTACAATGCGTTGGTTGCATCCTACGCTAAAACTGCAAATGAAATAGGCAAGCCAGAGCCAGTCACAATGAAGGATACGTACGGTAGAGCATTCACCTTATATCCAGATTTAACATCAGGTATACCTAGAACAGCGCAAGATGCGCTTGTTGGTGCCGGTGTCAAAATACCTGTATTCCCAGAAGTAACCAAACGCAGAGAAGATATTACCGAAGGTAGATCATTCACTGGCGTACCATCAATTTTTAAATAAGGATCACAAGCTATGAAACAGTATAACAATGGACAACGCAAAGGTATGATGTACGGCGGAGTGCCACGCAAGCCTATGATGTACGGCGGCAAAGCCAAGAAGATGCAGATGGGTGGAACCGCTGCTCCTAAGAAGAAGAACGCAATGGAGCAGAGTGCAGCGACAATGCCTATGACATCTCCAATGATGCCAGCCTCAACTATGCCAACTGCCCAGCAACGCACCCCAATGGCTGAAGGCGGTAAAGCCTTTGCAGCACTCGCTGCGCCGTACGACGAGATAACTTACGCCGACAAGATTGCTGGCGCAAAGAAGGGCAAATAGTCGTGGCTACTAAGTATGTCAGTGCTCCGAAGGGCTACCACTGGATGAAACAGAAGGACGGTAGCTACCGCCTAATGAAAAACCCCTCAACCGGCTATAAGCGGCATAAGGGGTCTTCAACTCGTGCTAGGTTTGAGGTACAAAAAGTACACAAATAGATTTAGATGTAGTTTCTAGATTTATCCAACATCTCGTTCCCCATCGACCTAATATACCGAAGCAGGGATGCTATAGAGTGTGCACCATCATACTCTGGCATCCCTGTATTTATTACAGCTTCTAGCTGCTCCGGCTGGACACCATCCATGTTTATCTCTACGTTGCCGTCTTGTTTTAAATATACTGTGAATTGAAACAGATTAGCTTTGTGCTGTTTTGCCATTGACGTTCTCTAGTTCTTGTATTGCTAGGTTGTAACAGTCGGCTCTAAATGTGAATCCGTTTGTCGGATCGACATCCCCTCTGCTATATCGTGTAGCCTTTTTATAGAACGTTTCCTTTGGTATCTCTCCCAAGATCCAAGCCTTGCTATGGTCTGTGAGAATACGAACGAACACGTAGCTGTCACAGTCTTGCTTAGAGCCGTGTGCTGCTACAGAGCAGTCGTAGTTTGGTGAAGGGGTGGTATTACACCGCTTGGTCTTTACGTCTACACGTCGGTTTTGTACCAACAGATCAAAGTCCTTGCTGTTGACAGGTTCGCCACCAGCGTAGTCTTCTACGATTATTTCTCCGATTGCCCCAACAACATTACTAAGACTGCCCGTGATGCTGCCCTGTAGATTTCCTACAGAGGCAGCTTTCTTTTTGGCACGAGCAAGTATATCAGGCGTTATCTTTATCTGTATCATCTTCTTCTCTGGGTAAGTATACTAAAACAAACGAGCCACAGTTCGAACAACTGAGATTGGTGACCATAGAATGATCTGGATCATCATCCGTATCATGGTCACCACCCCAAGTCAAGGCATATGTACAGTACCAACAATTCATGCCGCGTTCAAGTCCACTACTTCACAGACACCCGCAGTACAAGCAAGTTCTCTAGAGCCGTTGGTATTGTCTTCTTTTTCAAACTCTGTCAGCTTTTCCCAGTCAATGGTGACATTACCGTACGCCAGCATCCATTCACTATACTCATCTTTATCGATGTCCTGATATGGGGCTTGCTCATAGGTATGGTCATCATAAGGAAGAAACGACACGCCAGAAGCTACGTCAAAGTTTTCGTAGACCCACGCGCCAACTTCCATCCACTCGTGTTCTTTTACCGTAATAGTGACAGACGGTTTGTGTTCGCAGAAATGCAGCGCGTATGTTTTCCATAGTTCAAGCTGCTCTACAGATGACATGCTCTTACGTGTAACCGCACCATCAGGAGCTTTTGTGGGAAAGCTAAACACAGTAGTAGAGTCTGGTTTGTTATGCTCTGGTTCGTTGTATACTCCAGTGTTAATCAGGAATTGTGTGAGTGGGTCTTTGTTATCCCCGCGAACTGTACGAATATAGTAATCGTTATGTCGGGCATGGATACCACTAGCAGAGTCTGTAAGCTGTGAGACTGTACCAGATGGCTTTACGCAAGTAATTGCGACACTCTGATTTATACCTATAGAATTAGCAAACGACTTATTGACCTCTACTGCGTACTCTCTGAGTTCATCTAGCCACCGCTTACTGTCTACATTTTTTGAAAGAACCGGATGATCCATGATACCTGTTAGAGACACGCCAAGAAGACGCTCTTCCTCTGCATTATCTTTCCATATTTTTCTAAGATATTTATAGTCAGTCAGGGTAGATTGTAAAGTTCCCAAGATTGTTGCTATTCGTATCTTTTGTTTCAAGTCATCTAGAGAGTCGGATTCACGAACCACACACTCTGACAAATTACAAAAACTGTAGGGGCGTAATATGATCTCACTGCAAGGGTTTGTGCCCCACATGTGACCTGTTTCGCGACGACCGTTACGAGCAACGTGCTTGTTGGCTGCTTCACGATTGAACATACCTCGCTCACCAGATTTGCTAGTGTAGAGAGCCATCCACTCTTCCATGAAAGTACCCATGTCTGGCTTGCGTTCGTAGGCTACAGAGTTATTTGCAAGCGCACGTTGCGGCTCTGTATCCCACCATTTACCTGATTTTGCACGAGCCATATCCCTATCCTCTATGTCGGATAGACTAATTAACGCTGATCGACGAACACCCCCTACAACAACTATCTCGCCTATTTTGCACATGATATCGTGGCATTCTATAGGAAGTAGTTTACGACCTTGTGCCTTCTTAAAAATGTCCACTGTAAAGTTAAACAGTTCAACCAGCGGTTGTGGGCCACTTGCACGACCACCCATAATTTTTAAACGCTCACCTGCCGCACGAACACCGGATACATCCCATGTCGGAGTCTGACCTGCGTAAAGCAACGCAATCAATTCTCGCAAAGCTTTTGCCCATCCCGGTTTGCTATCGCCTACCTTAATTACAGTATCGGATTGATTAAAGTTATCTGACACAACAGGAAGCTTGTTGACGTTATCTTTCTCAACGCTAAAGCCGACACCAGTACCACACATTAATATATACATACACTCATCAAATGCACGAGGGCTATCTACAGGTATATAGCTACAGTTGTAGCCACACACATTATCACGTTCCAAAGCAGAACCAGCAGTCATCATTGCTCTCATACTAGGCATGACTTTTAGACTCAAGATTGCATCCTCAATATCGTTCTTTAGTGAGTTAGATATCTTATAGTTATGCTTGGCAGACACATGGTCAGCCATAAAGTTAACATATCTTGATACAGTCTCATCCCAGTTCTCTCTACGCTGCTCATCGTCTAACCAACGAGCGTAGCGGGATTTGTGAATGAATTGCTGGTATGGCGTTGGTAACATGTTGTTCATAGTCTTACTCTCCTTTGAGTCGGTTTTTAATTGTTAATAGTCGGTTTGTGTACCATTGGGCTTTGGAGATGTCTTCGTCTCCGTTTTTGTATCTTTCTCGCCATGTGTACTTGAGGACGTTACCTTTGTAGTATCCTCGTAATTCTTCGGGAGACAACGCCGCCTCGATTGCGTCAATGCACTCGATACCTGCTTGATTATAGTGTGGCGGATTGTTGACAATATCTACTCCCCCATAAGCCATCTTACCGGCCTGTTCGTTTTCATCTTCCATATACTTCATGTACGCCTCGTGTCTCACCGGTTGTCTCCGCTGCCCTTCAAAGCGTCACGAAGTTTACGGTTAGCTAGTTTGTCTAGGTTCATCTGTGCCACTTCTTCTAGGCTATAGCCCAAGTCTCGTGCCAAGATTGCAACGTACCATAGCACGTCGCCTAACTCTTTTGCAATATCATCCTTGTAGAAAAGATGAGGTTCGCCGTCACGAAGAATCTTCTTTACCTTATCTGCAACCTCGCCAGCTTCTCCTGCCAAACCCAATGCAGGGTAAACAACAGAATACTCGTTTGGGTATATAGCAGTATCCTCTGCTCTCATTTGAAATTCATCTAGCTTCATTGTTCTGTCCCAAAGTTTACTCTAACTACGTTGCCTTCTACAGTCTTTGTGATGCGAGGGTCTTCTATTTCGGCCTCTTCGATCATCTCTTCTGCAGCCAAGCGAAACTCAATAGAAGCCACGCCTCTGTCAAACAACTCTTCTGTGTGCATACGAACCATATCAAGGACACCTTCCTGTACGACCATTGCCGAATCGAAGTCCTCATCGTTTTCGTAAGTCTTATCCGTTGTGTCGTAGGCGGACAAAGTAAATTCATTCTCAGCCGTCGAACGCAAAATGATGTAGTAACGGTCGGGCAAAAGCGACATCATCTCTACATTCTTCTGTAGTTCTTCATCATCAATAGTCATTACTTGTACCAATCTGTAGGAATAGAGCCTTCTGCCCATATAAATTTATGTCGTTCACACCAAGAAGAATACGTCGTCTTGCTTCCCTTGTAAATCTTATTCGATGCTCTAAGGAAAACAAAACGTATATCTAACTTGGGATGTTGCTTTTTAACTAATAGCATCTTAACTCTATCGTCTTTAGTCAAGTGCCCTTTTGCTTCTACATATATCTTAGATTTTTCTAGGTAGAAGTCTGGGGTATAGTGTCGAGGTTCTGGTATGTATTGGAACCGTTCTTCTTCGTACTTAAACGGTACAGAGTTTTCTGTTAAGGTTCGAGCAATGTTCAACTCAAACTGTGACCTATATCCTGCTTTTTTCAAAATTCTAGTCCAATCGATTGAAATCTTTTTATCAGATACCCTGCCAGTTTGGGGGATAGTCTTTCTATATTTGTAAGTTCTGTTGTTAAAGGGTGCATCGGCACACATACATACGCTCCCGCATAAGAGATTCTACTTATCTTTTGTAATTCTTCTTCTACACGCTTGATGTCACGCACCTCAGTATCGGCGTGTAATGATCCTTCCTTACTATAGTTGTTGACAAGGGTCAGGGGCAAGCCATTCTCGTGAATACGCATCTGGCATATGCGCCTTTCCCCGCCAGCTTTCTTTTCAGATTCGATGTAGACATGATACAAACTTTTATTCATTTGCATCAATTCTACTTCATAGTTTTTCACAAACAAGTATGGCATTAAAGTTCCTTCTTCTTCAAGGTAGAGTACCAGACTTGTGGCGGTGACTTTGCTCGTGACGTTACTCTATTGTGCAAAATAGCGTTAGGCCAGCAGTGATGGCGGTATCCGCACAGATTACATTCGCGAGGTAGTAGCTTGTTGCCTGTCGAAACCAATTCACCTTTGTTCTTGTAGGTTTCGGCAACCGGCTTGTAGGGCTTGAAAGGCTTCACGTCGGTTTTGTTAAGGAACTTGATACGCTCTGCCGCGTCCTTTAGGTAATACTCTTTGTCTTCTTGCGACCACTCTGGTACCTCAACGACAGCAACCATACCACTAGACTTATTAACAACTATCCATCCCCCAAAAGGTAAACCGACTGCCTCACTGTACAAGAACCCTTGCATCAGGTAACCAAACGGATCATCTTCTTTTAGT
>Ga0208428_1000474_pt1 | contig 18326 bp, 23 predicted proteins | sample DEB08_DNA_11_FD_184535 | JGI IMG/M metagenome (GOLD analysis project Ga0208428, IMG submission 184535) | Aqueous microbial communities from the Delaware River and Bay under freshwater to marine salinity gradient to study organic matter... | ecosystem: Environmental > Aquatic > Marine > Coastal ... | reverse complement strand
ATTTATCATTCAAGTAGTCGAACAGACCAATAAGCTCATGAATAGAAAGATCCTCTACCCAATCCATGTAGACAATTTTAGGATCTAGCATTAATGCTCGCCACGCAATCTCTTCCACATAATCTTGCTCCAATAAAACAGATAGTTTTTCTTTTTTCATATTAATCTTTTGAAGCTGGATAGTAGAATAATCCATAAGATGGACTGAAGTGTAACACTCGCTCAATGATCATGTAAGCTAAATCTTCCATCAGCTTATTGAGTCCCTCAGAGGTAGGATCTTTTTTCAATACTAAGTATCGATCATGCAGGTGTGCGAAAACCGATTCGTAAAAATCGGGATCTTCAAATCGAATCATTTCTACTAACCGCCAACACGCTCTATTATCTATTGTGAAAAGGCGAGCATAGTCGTGAGGTCTTCCAAAACCTGATTTGATAGCCTTGGCCAAGTTGCTCATAGTATTATTGAATTCTGCGAATGTTTTCATATTAATTTTCTCCTTGGTCACTGTAGTAATCCTCGATTTGATCACTGATATCATCAAGCATGTTAAGTAACCCATCCAAAATATCATTAAGCATGTTAAGCAACCCAACCAAACTTGCAATCCAAGTTTCCATATTCAAATCTGGATAATTCTCTGAAGATTCTCCAAGGAATTTAATAACATCCACCAAATCACATTTCTGCTCGAATAATAATTTTACATCAATATTGTTAATAGTAGCTGAGTGTCTCATATTAATTCTTCTATTGCGATCTTTACTAGCTTTTTGATTTCGTTTTCGCAAAACTCTCTATCACAATTCTCTTCATTATCTCCTGCATGTTTTGTGTCAAAACCAACCCACCAGAGACCTTCGTCCTGCTCGTTGGAGTAAGGAAGCCTATCACTGCTATAAGTGAGTCCTCCGTGAACCTCGTTCGTTTCTGGGCATCTCTCTTCAATGGCTTCGTAGCTCATTTCATACCATGGGTGAGCTTTAGGCAATCCAACGTAACAATTAGCAAATCCTCCAAAGTCATTCTCGATCATTGCCGTCTTTATTTTAATATCAATTACTTGTTTCATATTAATTTTCTCCTTGGTCACTGTAGTAATCCTCGATTTGGTCAGTGATGGCATCAAGTATGTTAATGATGCCATTCAGACTTGCAATCTTTTTTTTAGGAAAAGCGCAATTATCGTAGTTCTCATAAAGTTCTTCAAGGAACCCAATAAGATCAAGTAAATCACATTTCTGCTCGAATAGCAATTTTGAATCAATGTTTTCAATGGTGACGGTATGTCTCATAATTTTTATTCAGCTAACCATTTGGCCTTGATTTTATTTTTATCATACATTCTGACGAACTTATTTATCTCATCAGCAAGATCATCATGATAGACATCTTTATATGCTCTCGCCAAAAGGTCAAGAGCTTTTTCAAATCTTAGTTCGGTGGGTTTTTTGAATTTATAGCGAAACATTACAACTTCATCAATAGCGCGATGATCCCAATCACCATTGAAGTATTGAGCTTGATAACGAATCAACTTTGCGACTTGTTCAACCGTGCATTCGATTGGTTGAAACTCTTTTCGTCCGTAGCCCTCAAAATCATCTATGGATAAATGATTTAGATCGGCGTCTGATTTAGCGATGCGAATCGCTTCGTTCATATCGTGAATGTTCATAAGCAATATTTAATAACAAAATGAGTTGAGAGTCAATAAAAAATCACCCCCTATGTTTGGGGGTGCGACGATAGGAACCTTTTCCCTTCTTAGGCTTGTGAGTGCGCGAGCCTGTGTTCCATTTAATAACAACGCGAGGCTTGTGAGCTTTCATGAAAATAATTTACACTAACAAATAATCAATGTCAAACAATAAATAAGTAAATAATAAATAATAAAAAATACGATATAATTAATATCCATAAGTCCTTGAGAATCAAGGACTTACGTTGGGGCCCCCGCCGCTGTAACCTCTTGATTATCAAGAGGTTATGAATTATAATTTTATATTTACTCCTCGTCTGAGCCGAAGAGTTGCTCCCAGCCTTCAGGGCTGGTTCCAGTGATGACGAACTCGCGCCCGTCAGCGTCCAGACCGAGGTCTGTGATGTCGTCAGTTTGACGAAAACGAAACAGGTTTGCACCTGCGATGGTGACCGAGTGGTCACGGCCCGTCACGCGGCAAGGCCCCGTGAAGGTGTAGGTGTGGGTGGGAGAGTAACTCTCCTCGACGCGCACACTAGGTGAATCAATGTATCGCATAAAATTTAAGCAAAGGGATTAAAAGAGGGCTTACTCGCCCCTGTCAAAGCGACTCTCGAAGTAAGAGTCAACGTCATCCTCGCGCAGCTCGTTACGCGCCAGCCAGTGGCCGTAACAATCGTGGTCGAAGTCGTCGGGGTAGACCTCCTCGCAGGAGGGTTGCCAGTGGTTCAATTCATCGTTCATAAGAATAATCTACTATAAAAAAAGACCTTTGTCAACAAAAAGTTTAGTGGGTCGCGCCACATGACAGACAGGTGCGTGGTGCTCGCCAGACCAGCTCTTCTGTGCCGTCGGCGTTGTGGCACATCACGCTAGTGCCGATCAGAGCGGCACGGCGAATGGCTGCGTTCAGCCCCCTGCGCGATGCGCTGTAGCGCATGGTGAAACCGGGGATGTAGTAGAATTTCATATTTTCCATGCGTCTAGCATAGCATAAGGGGTAGGACAAAAGCTGTCCAACCCCAAAAAAAGTGAAACTTTTTTTTTGGGGTAAGGTTGGCACGGTTCTTGTATTTCACTTTTTGTAAACCGTTGATAATCAACAGGTTATGTCGCGGGGGGCCCCAACGTAAGTCGTTGACTACGAGGGGTTTACGAATTATAATTTATATAATGTTTTGGGCTGGCGTTGCCAGCCCAAAGGGGGTCAGTCAACCCGTTGGATTTTACCAATGATGCTGCCCTTGGTGAAGGAGCGGATGCCATATTGCTGATGCTCCCCGCTGTATTTGTAGGCGGTGAAGAAGTGGGGCTTGTCAACGATAGGGCCAGAGGTCACATAAGTGTTGACAGTTCCGTCTTGGCGTTTGTAAACGAACGTGTATTTTTCAGTAGGGAATGATTGCATATTATTTTTCGCTTTCTGTTTATTGTTAAATTAGTATTTGACGGTCCAAGCATGTTTGCTGACTAATTTTGCACGAACTTCGGTCAAGGAGTCAACAACTTTCTTTAGTTCTTCTGCGAAGTATTTTGGGCCAAGGTCTTGATATTTGACCATGCCGTTAGCATGAGCCTCAAGGGTTCCAGTGATGGAGGCGAGGTAAGCGGTGATAGCGAACTCACTGTCTTGTTCGTCGGTGTAATCTTTAATGTTTTCGTTCATACAAGTAATTTAGTGCAATTTTTATTGTTTGTCAAATTTTATTTGACCCAATCTTCAGCGCATTTCACCCAAGCATTTCCGTCAATGATTGTTCTTTCAAACTGTTCTATGACCTGCTCGCGTTTCTTGATCATTTTTTCAGCATACATTTCCATCGCCTGAATCATGAACAACTGATGCAATGGACCTTCACTCGCGTATTCGGTGATGATGTCCATATTTGTCATATTGTCGATATTTGTCATATTCAAATTATGGTAAAAAATGGAAAGCATTGCAAGAATTATTTTTGAATTATTTTCGCAACCCGCAGGTCGATTGTTCCCCACTTGCCCTGACTTGGGCCTTCGAGATATTCGCCAGTCACGGAATCACCGCGCTGGGTGCTAGGAAAGATGCGGACCTTCACGCCATTGAAGGTCATGATATTTTTGTTGTTAGTCAACTCTGGATTTATCATTAATGTTTTCATGCTATAAGCATAGCATACACCCTAGGACAAAAGCTGTCCAACCCCAAAAAAAGTGAAAAAAAGTTTTTTGAAAAAAAGTCTTGACATTGCATAAGCCGTTGATAATCAACAGGTTACATTGGGGCCCCCCATCGCGTAACTCATTGATATAGAACAACTTATAGAATATAATTTATATTATAAAACAAAAAGGGAGGGAGCCGAAGCTCCCTCCTTGCGCACTTAGATAAGTATGAACAAGACCAAACGAGTTAGGTAGAAAGTCAACTATAATTTATAAAAAATGTGGCGTCCGATCTTGGCGACAGGCTTTTCGCCTTTGGCCCAATATGGAGCCTTGATGTAATCGGCATAGTAATGGTTGGCGTTGCCGATCTTCGAGCGATCAATGCGGTGCATATTTTTGGCAAGGTAGATTGCCATTTCTGCTTGCGGGACATCTAGCAGATGATCAAGGTCTGAGATCTTCTTGCCATTCCAACAAGAGAACTGCCATTTAGCTAAACAGACTTTTTCCCATGTTTGCTTGCGGTCGATTGCACGTTGAGCGATGACGGCTGCAACGGCTCCCATTCCTCTATCGCCTTCGCTCCTAGCTTCAGCAAGGATGGTGATTGCAACCACTTGTTGTTCTTTAGTAAGTCCAGACTGTGCGCCCAGTGCCGCGATTGATTGTGATATAAGAAGGACATATAGTGCGATTGTTTTCATACGTATAAGATAACAGATTTTGAGTTAGTGTCAACTATTTTTTATTCATCAAAAGCTTGCTCTGCAACCTTTAAGGCTTCGAGTATGTTATTTAGTTTTTGTAAAGTCGGTAGGTGTGAGGTTTTATAATTTAACGTGTTAATCTTCCAGAGGATTTCATTTATTGACTCAAGTAACACGCCTTTTTTCAATGGGTTTTTAGAGTCTTCAAGGTTAAGCTCTTTAATCTTTTGTGAAATTAATTTTTTGACCGCATTTGACAAGTTGTCATTATCGGCTTCTGCAATTAAATTAAGAGCTTCCGAATGAGATTTATTTAAACGTAAAGAGGTTGGATTAAGCCTGTCTCCAGTTTGGAATCTTGGTCTTCTAGTTTTTTTTGTTTTCATACGTATAAGATAACAGAATTTAGGCAAGTGTCAAATGTTTTTTTATTCTATTCAATTTTTTATCGATCAACAAAAGTTTCGCTCGCTGTGTGTATAACTTCCTATTCTTAAGGACAGCGTTGAAAAAATCATTTGGGTTCATGCCTGAGTCTAGTATTAAATTGGCGATAGATTTAGCTGACAATTCGTATCCGCGTCGCAAGTAGAAAAAATACCCTACATTTTTTAACAGCAATTCAGCTAATTCTTTTTTAGTGAAATCAGGAATTTTCCACCCCCAGAGTTTTTTAATCAGGTCTCTAGAATTAGGAAAGTTCAACTCGAATAAAGCCTCTTTTATCTTTTGCCTCCCTTCGTATTGCGCTTTTATTTCTTCTGCGTTTATTCCATCTATTTGATTAATCAGTTTCTCCATGTTTGCTCCGCAGCCACGAAGTCTTCTACAATGACCGCTAAGCAACATTATATCCCTTAATTGTTTCACGCTGTGGATTCGGTGTCTATCCAACAAGTTTTTGACTTTAGTTGGCAACTGTTGTTCGTTAAGTTTCATACGTATAAGATAACAGAATTTTTTATGAGTGCAAGAAAAAGTTTTAATTATTTTTAGCTAGTGCCATCCAACCACGGGCAACGCGCACCATTGTTCTGTGTCTGCGGATAGCGCGAGCGGGGATTTTGATCTGTTTCGTTTCGTTGTTTTCTTTATCTTTCATACTGAAATTAAACCACAAATCAGAATAAAAAGCAAGAAAAAAAATAAAAAAGTTTCAGTTGTAAGTCGTTGATAATCAACGGGTTACAGCGCGGGGGGCCCCAACGCAAGTCGTTGAGTGTGAAGGGTTTAGAAATTATAATTTATATTAGTAAGCTCTTTCCCCGCCTTTGACCCATAGGTCGTCGTTGTGAATGTCAACTTCAAGTTGTTGTGCTTTGCGTTTTATCCACTGTTTCATTTCGGGAGATACAGTCCAGACCTTTTGGACTGGGACCTCGAACTTGGTTGGTTTGGTAAACTCAATTTTCATAACTCAATTCAATTACATTTCAGGGAAAGCGTCAACAAGAAAATTTGCGATTCCTCCATCATACATTTTATTGACAAGCTTAATCTTTCGGTGAAAGCTATATTCTGCGATCACATCCCATTCCTCCTCTGTGGTGGCACATTCGCACAGCCAATCTTCGAGTCTGTGATTGAGTTCGTCCATTGTGATTTTGGTGATTGCTGCGCTCATGTTATGCGTCCCAGCTAAAAGGTTTTGCGTCTGCGCTACGTGTGTAAGGTTTGGCAAGGTGAGCTTTGCGAGCTGCTTCCTTCTCGTTGATTTCTTGTTGGATCAGCGCATCCAGTTCGGCGTTCAGTTCTGCGAACTCTTTCGCAATTTCGTTTCGTGTTCCGTTAACTTTCATACTTATAAGGTAGTCGAATCCGTCAACGATTGCAAGAAAAAGTTTTAATTATTTTTAACCTGCTACCCCTCCCCCCATTGTCTACAGCATCTGGTGTGCCAACCCTCCCCCCTTTTTCTAAAATATTTTTGAGATTGACTTTTGCTAAATAGGTGGGGGGACATTTTCTTCAATATGTAATTCATTTTCAGACAAACTAAACCCAACCAAAATAATAAAAACCCATACCCCTCCCCCATTTAATAAAAATCAATAAAATAAATAAGAAATCAGTATAAATAAGAATAAAAAAAAATAAGCGAGGCTTTTGAAATAGGGAAAATAATATAAATATTAATTTGACAGCCGCCGACCTATTTGGTATTATATAAGATATGGATTATTTAATGGTATACCTAGACGAGAACCGGGAAAAACGAGCTGCGATTCCTGATGATGAAGGAGTGTACTACGATTCGGTTGACTTTGAGGAATATACTGAAGATATGTCTGCAATGGAAGTAGTAGTATTACAATCAGAAGATTTTTATAATAAAGTTAGAGATCCTGATTCTGAAGGCAAGTTTTTCACATGTGAGTTTGCGGGTAGATATGTATCTAATATGAAAGTGTGTGATACTATAGAAAGTGTTGGATTTACTACATTTTTTACTACTGTTATTAATGAGCATATAAGAAATGACGAATAAACATGAATTACTTTATAACACATTGTGATAAGAATTATATAAAATATGCCGAAAGACTATTTGAAACACTAAAAAGATATTCTAAATATAAAATTATATTCTTATCTATTGATTTTGATTATAAAAATCGTTTTGATAACGTAATAAATATAAAATGTGATGTTTCTGGCTTAGTAGGTAAAAAAGGAAACGATTTATTAAACTCTTTGAACGGTGATGCCAAATCTTACCATGTGTTTTTGAAGCCATTATTAATAAAAAAGCTAATAGAAGATGAATTTATAGAGGTAAAGCCCGAAGACAATTTTTGTTACTTAGATTCAGATTGTTTCGTAATGAAAAATTGTGATGATATTTTTAATAAAATTTCAAATATAACATATTACCCATTATTTACTGTGGGTTGTCAAGAGTATATGATGTTTGGGAATAGGGGTAATCCTTTCGCAAATGAAGGTTTTGATTTAAAATTAACTTTAGAAGCCCCTTTGATGGAATTTCTGAAAATAGATATTAATTTAAGAACTTCGACGTATTTACAAACTGGAGCATTTATTTTTAACAGTAAATGTTATGATTTTATAAAAGAATGGTTTAGTACTTGTTTCTTTAAAATACCTTTCAAAGATGTGGCTTTTTTAGCTCCTTTCCACGAAGAAACAGTTGCTAACTGTCTACTGTGGAAAAACAAAGTAAATAAAAATTTAGGAAGATCTTTAATTAATGTTATTGAAGGAAAACATCAAGATTTATTAAAGATGGTGGACTCAATAAATAATCCTCAATCAAATTTAATTAGATTGACAAATTATTGTGCTATACCGGGTGAATCTGAAATAGAGGATTTATACTTTTACCATCGAAGAGTTGAAAATGATGTTTATGAATTTTTAATCAGTAAAGATGCTGAAATAAAATGTAAGAATAAAAAAATTATATTTTTAGCCCCTCACTTGTCTACTGGTGGATCTCCTTCGTATTTAAAATGGTTAATCGAGAAAAAATTATCAGAAAATTATTCTGTTAAAGTTATTGAGTACTGTTTTTACGGCGCTGATTATGTAGTACAGAGAAACCAAATAATAAATCTTGTCGGAGAAGAAAATTTCTTAAGTTTTGGATATATCCATGATTCTTATGAAAAATATGAACAGAAAACACCGTTACTTATAGATTATATCAATAAAGAAAACGCATCGGAGATACATCTGAATGAAATCGTTGAAGATTTTTCAGCGAAACCAATAACTGATGGATTAAAGGAATTTTTATACTCAAAGAACAGGAAATTTAAAATTTTTGAAACGTGCCATAATTCTACGTTTAATTTCCAAAACAAAGTTTTATTACCTGACGAATTCCATTTTTGCTCTCCTTTCCACTTGAAAGTCTCAGAAAATTTAAATGTTCCTAAAAAAATAGTAGAAATGGAAATACCTAAAAAGATGCGTCCAGAAAGATCAGGCGCTTTAGAAAAATTAGGATTATCTCCAGATTGCTTTCATGTGCTTAATGTTGGTTTATTCATGGTAAATAAAAATCAAAAATATATATTTGACCTTGCTGAAAAACTACAACATAAAAATATACAATTTCATTTTGTTGGCAACACTTGTTTTTTAAATGATTGTGGTTTAACAGAAACTCAAAAGAATTTACCGAATTGTATCGTGCATGGCGAAAAGGATAATGTTGCTGATTATATGGCGGCAATGGATTTGTTTTTATTTCCTTCTTTGCTTGAATTAAATCCCATAGCACTTAAAGAAGCTATAAGTTGGAACATGAATATATTTTTAAATAATTTAGATGTATATGCAGGTTCTTTCGATAATAATCAGTTAGTTACTTATATAGAAGGTGATAACTTGTTCAATTATCTAAATTCTGATAAAATAGCCAAAATAGATATGGACATAACCGACAACAACAATATTGACATCTCTTTTAATCAAGAAGCTAAGGTTGAAATTTTAGGATCTCAAAGTTTTAATTATGATATAAAATTTTTAAATTATAATAATGAGATAGCTTATTCAACACGACTGTCTACAAATATGTGGGCTGCATGTAGTAGTATAGATCGTAGCGGTAAAGTTTTAGTTACTAATTTATCGAATAATAAAACTTTAGAATTTGGATTTCAAAATACAAATTTAATTAATGAGTCAGGATCTTTAGGGGATAGTTTAGCTTGGCTTCCTGTTGTTAATCAATACGCCGTAAAAAATAATTTAAAAATTAATTATTACACTCCTAATAAAGTTCTATTTGATAAATCTAAATATCCTTTAATTTCTTTTCATGATTACGCCGATCAAAAAAATATAACTGATAAAAGTTCTATTACTAAAATTGGATGTTTTGAAAAAGAAAAATTAGCAATTCCTTTGCAGCAATTAGTTGGAGATATATTGGGGGTTCAAGTAGATGGCTCTGAAGATTTTAAGCCAGCTATAGATCCTTCATTCATAAAAGAAAGACCGTTTGACAAAAAGTATGTTTGCATAGCTACTCATTCTACTGCTCAGCTTAAATTTTGGAATAATAAATCTGGTTGGAAAAAAACGATTAGCTATTTAAAGTTTTTAGGATATGAAGTCGTTTGCATTGATAGGTATAATAGTTATGGTAGAGATCAGTTTATGAATCCAATACCTAAAGAAGCAATACATTATCCGGGGGAGTCATTAGGAGATATTGTGAATTGTTTATATCATTGCGAATTCATGATAGGGTTGAGTTCTGGATTATCATGGTTAGCTTGGGCTTGTAATAAACCAGTGGTAATGATTTGTGGTTTCTTAGAAAAAGAATATCATTTTGATACGCCTTATTATATTCAAAATAAACAAGTATGTAATTGTTGTTGGAATGATCCTAGTCAACATTTCGATGCGAATAATTGGACATGGTGTGGAAAAAGTAAAGATTTTGAATGTTCAAAAAAGATATCTTTTGATATGATGAAAAACACAATTAATAAATTAAGAAAGGATTTTAGTTTAATATGAATATAGAAGTTTCAAATGGTGAAATCTTAGATAAGATAACAATTTTAAGATTAAAACTAGAGCATATACACGATCAGCAGAAAAGAGCCAATATAATTAAAGAATATGATTTTTTAAAAGATATCTCAGATGAGATTGATTATCCAGAAGATTTATATGAACAATTATATTTAGTTAATAAAGCTTTATGGAGAATTGAAGATGATATTCGCAATAAAGAGAGAAATCAAGAATTTGATGAGGAATTTATTAAGCTGGCTCGATCTGTTTATTTCACTAATGATAAAAGATCGGAAATTAAAAAACAAATAAATTTAAAAACTGAGTCTCAATTTATAGAGGAGAAGTCTTATGAAAAATATTGATGACATTACTTATAATGAAATTTTTAATCACAATTGCTATCAGAAATTCGTTGATGTAGAGGACGGTGATTTTGTTTTAGATTTGGGATGTTCACAAGGTCCATTCTTTTTCAGGAATCGTGATAAAAAAATTACTTACGTAGGTGTCGATGCAAGTATCAATTGTATTAAGGATTTTTATAGTAATTTAGATGAGGGGGATTCTCCTATTATTATAAATTCTTTCTTGAGTAATGAGCTAAGTGTTTTACCATTTGAGTGGTACATATACGACACTCCCCCCAGAGAAGTAAATTCTATAACTTTTCCTTCTTTGCTAAAAATGATAAATAGAAAAATAGATTTTTTGAAATTTGATATAGAAGCTTATGAAAAACTAATACTTGTAAAACATTATGATTTATTTAAAAGCAGAGTGAAAAAGTTTGCTGGAGAAATTCATTTTGGCGCACAATCGATTTTCTCAAGAGAAGATGTTTATCAAATGTTAGAAAAATTAAAAAATGATATTGATATATTCTTTAGATTATATGCATTGGACGGAGTAGATATCAGTGATTCCTTTTGGCAAAATAAAAATTTCTTTACAGAAGTTATTATAAATGGATATATAGGAAGAAACTAATTAATTAATGATTTAAAAATCATTTCATATTGGTTGCATTGTATTTCTACGGTGAAATTATGCATAGCGTTTCTTAGACAATTTTCTGGATTGATTTCTTTATAACCTTTTCTTATTGCAAAATTAAATTGATTGTAAGTGGAGCATCTAAATCCAGTGTACCCCTGCTTAACCGTCTCAGTAAAACCCCCAAAGTCTGTGGTTATGGTGGGTGTGCCTGAAAATTGAGCTTCTATTACAGCCCAATTACAAGGTTCAACAAAAAAACTAGGAGCTAATAAAAATTTGGCTTCAGACAGTAATTTTTTTCTTTCTTCTGGTTCTACAAATCCAATCATTTTACAGTATTTAGTGTCTTTTAGTCCTAATATATTAGGTCCGGCAAAATATATTTCTTGTCCGACAGTGTTGCACATGTCGTATGCGGCTTTAACTCCTTTTAATTCTATCATTCTACCAAGAAAAAGTGCTACATTTGATTTTTCTTTTTTATATAAAAAATCTTTTTGATAGAAACCCGGATAAGCTACAAATTCTTCATGAAATTGAACGTTAGATTTTGCTACTCCGTGCATTTTATGCATTTGAGCATATGTTTCAAATATTTTAATTTGTGCAAACATTGAATCATAACCGATGCTTGGTTCAACAATTATAGCTTTATCATTAAAATGTTTAGCGCATGGTCCATGTGCGTAACCAAACCAGCATAATATAAATTCGTTTTCTGATTTTATTCTTTTATTTAATTCTTGTATACAATTATTATTAAAGATTTTTACAGCTTTAGCTTCAACGCTTTGATTAAATCCTTCAGTTTTCCATTTATTTAAATCTTCATAGCTTTCTTTTAGTATATCATCATTTGTAACGGTTATATGTTCTGTGCAGTTCACTTTGGAGTTTTCGTGTCCATAATGATATACGGTATGACCACGTTTCGTCATTTCTTCGCAGAATTTATAAACTTTCTGAGTGAAAGCGCATAAAGAAATTTCTTTTCTTGTCGGAGTATATGGAACACTTAAACAATGGAAAATCATCTATATATAGTGTAATAATAATTACTATATGTCAACTAAAAAACGTAGGCAACCAAAGGAAACAATAAAGGAAGTCTTAGAAGATAACGTGTTTAGGCAGGTTAAATTACAAATCAAAAAATTTAATTTGACTGACAAACAAAAAAGTTTAGTGGAGTTGGCTTTCCAGCATGATACGAAGATAATTTTTATTAATGGGGTAGCAGGTTCATCAAAAACGTTTTTATCAGTTTATTCTGCGTTACATTTATTAAACGCAAATCCAAGGTATGAAATTAAATATATTAGAACTATCGCTGAAGCTGGAGAAAGAGGTTTAGGCTCTTTACCCGGAACGGTTGATGAAAAATTCAATCCATTCATGATGCCTTTATATGATAAGCTTGATGAGCTACTTCCTTTAACTCAATCTAAGTATTTAGAGGATCAAGGATACATTGAAGCTTTTCCTGTAAACTTCCTCAGAGGCGCTACGTGGAACGATAAGATCATTATAGCTGATGAAGCTCAGAATTATTCTACAAAAGAGCTGGTGACGCTTTTAACACGCATAGGAGAGGGAACGAAGATGTTTATCTGTGGCGATTCGATGCAGTCAGATATTGGGACGAAATCTGGATTTACAAAAATATATGATTTGTTTAAAAGTGAAGAAAGTGAATCTAAAGGAATTCATTGTTTTGAATTTGAAGAAGAAGATATTGTTAGAAGCGAAATATTAAAATATATTGTTAATGTATTCAAGAAATTAGATAAATGATATATTGATATATATAATATATCAATGAGTAATATTTTTTGTTCGCAATGCGGCTCGAAACATTCAGTAGGATCAAGATTCTGTTCTGCGTGTGGGGCCGCGTTATCTAGTTTTTCTGCGCCAAGACAGCAGCTCAGTCAACCTCAAGTAGAAATTGAAGATGATTCTTCTTCATTTGTTAGACCAAGAAGATTGTCATACGAAATAGAACAAGGAGGTAATAACACATTTAAAGGTGAAGAACTATTTAAGTCTGCTCCTGTGAGCGATAGCGATAGATTGGAAAGACCTGTTGCCCAGACTAGAAAATTAAGTCAGGAAGAGTATTTAGCGCAATCATTAAAAGAATGCGCTCCTAGGGGTATGCAGGATATTGATGAAAGCTAAAAAGAAAAAATTTGAAGAGATGTATGAAAAGATTGATGAGGTAATCAAAAAAAGAAAATCTAAGTGGAGACTTAAAGCTATTACTTGGTTTGATTTTGAAGATATTGAGCAGATAATAAAATTACACATCTATAAAAAATGGCATCTATGGGATCAATCTCGACCAATAGAACCATGGGTTAATAGAATAGCTACGAATCAAATAAGAAATATAATTCGCAATAACTATACTTCTATTGCGAAACCGTGTTTATCATGTCCATTTAACACCAGCAAAGGCATTGAAGTTGTTTATGAAGATTCATGTGGGTTTACGCCAAGCAAAGTACAGTGTAATGAATGTCCTCTTTATGCTAAATGGGAAAAATTAAAGAAACCAGCGTATGATATAAAGATGACTGTTAGTTTAGAGAATCATAAGAACTACTATATGACTTTTGAGTCTAGTACTAATTATGATTATGTTGAAGCGGAAAAAAGAATGCATCTTTTAATGAAGGATCATTTAAACGATAAACAGTTTTTAGCTTATAAATTATTTTTTATTGATAATTTGAGTGATGATCAAGTGGCTAAGATTTTAAGATTTAAGACGAATGAAACGGGTAGAAAAGCTGGATACAAACAAATAAAGAATTTAAAAAAGATGCTGTATTTAAAAGCGCAAAAAATATTAAAGGATAATGATTTATTTTCAGATTAATTATGTTATCAGATCAAGATAAAATATTTATTAATAAAAAAATTGAAGAAGGTTTGGACGATTATGTCGTTATGGCGAATCTACTTCATAAGAAGGAGAATTTAACGGGTAGATCAAAAGAAGCTAAAGCTGTTAGAGATTATTTGATCGAAACTGGATTTATAAAGAAAAAGAAGAAAGAAAGATTTGCTAGAGCAAAAGAAATTTTAACAGAGTCTCAACAAAATTTCATAGATCAAAATATTGAATCAGGGATGGGGCCAAAGCAAATTACGGAGCTTGTTTTTAATCAGAAGTTTCAAGGTGTAGAAAATTTAAATATTCATGTCACAGCTGAATATAGGGCTGTTCATAAATACATAAAGGAAAAGTATCCTCAATTTTTAGTAGATTCTGAATCAGGGGTTAATCAAAAATATGCAGTTCCAAGATCTTTAAAAACAGTTTTAAATAAAGTTAACAAATGGTGCGGCCAAAATTTAAATGAGGATAAATTATCTTTGCAGCATAGAAAATTTTTAGAGAGATTGTTGGTTTATTTAGCTAGTCCCAGATTTGTTGGAAACTATGATTCTTACATGAGTTCTCAAGATAAGGATTTATTTGAAGCAGAATTTGTTCGTTCTGTTTGGGATAAGCCTGACCTAACCATAGATGAAATTAATTTGTATATAAATGTTTGCATGGATTATATTAATCTTAGACAGATTGATATTAAAAAGAATAAAGTTAATGATATGTTTAATGAAACTCAAGAACAAAATGATTTAACTATTCGTTTGACAGAGATTTTAAAAACAATAAGTGAAGAGTATAACCAATGCGCCAAAAGAATTGATCAGAGCATTCAAAAGCTTAATGGTGAGAGGGCTAAGCGTATAGATAAGCATCATCAAAAAAATGCTTCCATTTTAAATCTTGTGGAACTTTTTCAAGATGAAAAAGAGCGAAGCATGATGATTCAGATAGCTGAAATGCAGAAGCAAGCTGTTCAGGATGAAGCCGAAAAATTTGAAAATATGTCTTCTTGGAAAGCTAGAATTTTAGGCGTATCCAAGGAAGATGCAATATGAATAAATGTGAGATATGTGAACAGAAGTTCAAAACAGATAAATCATTTCATGCTCATTTAAAAAAACATGGAATGTATCAAGCTGAATATTATTGCAAATATCATCCTCGATATTCTCTTTATTATAAAAAGCAAATTCCTTTTATAACTAAGAAGGATTATTTTGAAAAAGAATTTATTGACTTGAATGAGTTATTACTGTGGGAGAAAAATGCTGACAGTCAATTAGTTAAAGCTAAATGTTTGGAGCTTTTAGCAAAGCGTATAGAAGAGAAGGGTTACGATTACGCTCCATTCCATAATGAATTAAAAACTTTAGATCTGCCTCCTATAGATGTATTTAAAAAACATTTTAAATCTTATAGTAAGGCTTGTCGAGCTATAGATAAAGAGCCTATTTTTAATAAGCCGATGCCTTTTGAATTTTATGAAAAAGAAGTTCCAGAAATTGAAATTCTAGTTGATACAAGAGAACAAGATCCTCTTCCATTTAAAAAGACAAAAAAAGAAAAATTATATATTGGAGATTATTTAAATAGTCAAGGTCAATATACTTATACTTATGTAGATAGAAAAAGTGAAACTGATTTTTTAGGGACGCTAGCTTCTGGTGTTGAAAGGTTTGAGAGAGAAATAGAAAAGGCTATAGCTCTAGAAGGATATCTTTTCGTAGTTATAGAAACAACAATTAATAAGATTAAATATAATCATAAAAAGTTTCGCCGCAAAACTAGTTTGGAATATGTATTTCACAATATGAGATATTTAACTCATAAATATCCACGCGGCGTTCAATTTATTTTTACTGGTGATAGAGAAAGGTCACTAGATTTAATTCCAAGGCTTCTTCATTTGGGGGATCGTTTGTGGAATGTCGATATACAATATTATTTAGATCATGAGCTGGGAGACAGGTAATCAAGCGCAGAGAAAAAAAGAATTCATCAGCAATGAGGAATTACTTCAAAAAAAAGGTTTCTTAGAAGAAAAAGAAGCTAAACTTTTATTTTATGAATTTCTACGAAACAATGTGACGTTCGCTACAGATTTAATTACGGGGGTTCAATTATTTCCATTTCAACACATGGCTATCAAAAGCATGTTGGAAACAGATTATTTTTTAGGTGTCTGGTCCCGTGGAATGAGTAAAAGTTATACTACAGGTATTTATGCTGTGTTAGATGCTATTTTAAATCAAGGGGTTGAGACGGGTATTCTTTCTAGATCTTTTCGTCAGTCTAAAATGATATTTAAAAAGATCGAAGATATCGCTGCAAAGCCTGAAGCTTATTTATTAAAGCAATGTATTACTCATGTATCAAAAAGTAATGATGAGTGGGTAATGGAAATAGGTAAAAGCAGGATTCGCGCCCTTCCTTTAGGTGATGGTGAGAAGCTTCGTGGATTTCGTTTTCATAGAATTATTATTGACGAGTTCTTATTGATGCCAGAACGTATTTATAATGAAGTTATAGTACCGTTCTTATCTGTAGTTCAAAATCCTACCCAAAGAGAAGATCTTTATAAAGTTGAAAGTAAATTAATTGAGCAAGGGAAAATGAATGAAGAGGATAGATATCAATGGCCCAATAATAAATTAATAGCTCTTTCGTCTGCATCTTTTAAATTTGAATACTTATATAAATTGTATGAACAATATGAGAACTTAATATTTAATCCGAAGAATAAAGAAAGAACTCGTCGTTGTGTGATGCAGTTTAGTTATGATTGCGCTCCTTTACAGTTATATGATCAGAACTTAATTAATCAAGCAAAAGCTACGATGAGTGAATCTCAGTTTATGCGGGAATTTGGAGCTCAATTTACGGATGATAGTTCTGGATACTTTAAGATATCTAAAATGGCTTTATGTACTGTTCCTGATGGAGAGATGCCATCTGTGGAAGTGGTCGGTAAAGCTGAAGATCAATATATAGTTGCTGTTGACCCTTCGTGGTCTGAAACAGAATCTTCAGATGATTTTGCTATTCAAGTTTTAAAGTTAAACAGTGAGAAGCAGATTTCAACATTAGTTCATTCATATGCTTTATCAGGAAGTTCTTTAAAAGATCATATTAAATACTTTTTATATGTGTTGAAGAATTTTAATGTTGTTGCAGTGTGTATGGATTATAACGGAGGTGTTCAATTCATGAATTCTTGTAATGAAAGTGAATTGTTTAAAACTGAAGGGATAAATTTAAAACAAATAGTTACAGAATTTGAAAAGCCTGAAGATTACCCTCAGAATCTGATAACAGCTAAAAATGAATACAACAAATCAGATTATAAATATGTATTTTTAAGAAAGCCTACTTCTAGTTGGATTAGAACTGCTAATGAATTACTTCAGGCAAACTTTGATCATAGAAGAATATTTTTTGGTAGCAGAGCTATAGATGATAATTTCAGAGCTCAGACAAGAAAGAAAATAGGAATATTAGATATGAAGTTTTCTAATATGGCTGATTCGGACAAACAAAATGAAGAAGCTAAAATGATTGATTTTGTTGAGCATCTCACAGATATGATACTTTTAACAAAAACTGAATGCGCACTTATTCAAATAACTACAACAGCCCAAGGCACACAAAGTTTCGATTTGCCTCCAAATTTAAAAAGAAAGACTGGTCCTGATAAACCTAGAAAAGATAGTTATTCAGCATTGGTTTTAGGTAATTGGTTGGCAAAAATCTATCACGACATGAATAATACTGAGATAGAAGAGGTCGCCGCCACATTTACTCCGATGTTCATCGCATAAAAATAAAAGTTAAAAAGTCACTTTGAAAGTAACTTTGTGTAAGTATAATATAGATATGCCTCGTAAATATACAAAAAAATCAGATTATTGGAATCAGTTTTCTTCTGGCAATGAAAATAGTTCAGAATCTTTGGAGAACTTAGTTCAGAAAAACGCTTCAGAGCCTCAATTAGTTGGAGATCCTTTTTACACTTTTAACAGTAATGCTGCTTACAGCAGAACTGGTGGCGACTCATCAACTAATCTCAGAAGAAATAGAGTAGCAACGGGGCCAAAAATTAATAAATACGCAAATATTAGAGAAGGATTATTGCCATTTGAAATGTCTATCAATGGCTATAACGTTAGAGATGCGATTGAGTTGTGCCAAAAAGCTTATGCGAATGTTGCCATATTTAGAAATGCTGTTGACATCATGTCAGAGTTCTCTAATGCAGAAATTAATTTAGAGGGTGGCAGTGCAAAAGCTAAAGACTTCTTCTATAAATGGATGAAGTATGTAAAAATCTGGAAAGTAAAAGATCAATATTTTAGAGAATACTATCGA
>Ga0208428_1000470_pt1 | contig 18371 bp, 15 predicted proteins | sample DEB08_DNA_11_FD_184535 | JGI IMG/M metagenome (GOLD analysis project Ga0208428, IMG submission 184535) | Aqueous microbial communities from the Delaware River and Bay under freshwater to marine salinity gradient to study organic matter... | ecosystem: Environmental > Aquatic > Marine > Coastal ... | reverse complement strand
ATTTTTTTGATTTTTGAAAGTATAAAGATAACATTCGACTGTATCATAAACCCACTTCTTTGAGCAATATTTCCTCTACAAGCTCATATGATTTTTTTTTGATTTCTTCAATTCCTCCCTTGATATTCTTGATGTTGTATAGAGGCAAATAATTATTTGAATTCAACATTTTCATGTCGATAATAGAAATAACTTCATTGAAGGAGAGACTGTAAGTGTAAGTATTAATGCAACGAGTTAAGAAATAATGGATCCTTCTATGTCTGTCGTAAAACATATTCAGTTCATTTAGGTTATTCGTGATATTATTTGCTTCCAAAAGACATTTGAAATTTGTGAAAAATACATCAATGATATTCTTGCAATTTCTGTAATTTAGGTTATAGTTTTTAGTAAAATTATATCTATATGTTTCATCGTTCGAAAAATGATTGACATTATCTTCAATTTCCTTAAACATTATAGGTGATGTAGATCGCATTGTTTCAGTTAGTTTTACACACCTTACTCCTTGTCATTTTTTCTTCTTTTTTGAAAAGTTTGCTTTTTTTTATTTGTAAGAATACTATAGATATTGTTGAAATGAAAATTTTAGTAGTAATTTTGTGTACACGCAAAAATATGATATCTAAATCACAGTTGTCTTTTCAAAAAATGTTCGAAAACTTTCCACATGTTGAACCAATATATACTTTGAATAATAAGAATGAAATTCTTGAAAATATAAAAGAATCTAATTTATCTGGTATAATCCTTGGAGGATCTGAATCAAGAGTGTTACAAAAAGATAAAGTTGATGTGCCTATTGAAGTTTTCAAAAGTAATATTCCAATACTTGGAATTTGTTATGGTTTTCAATTGATGATAGAAAAGCTGTGCGGGGAAACCTCAATAGGATCTTTCAAAAATAATGATCAAAAAATAGCAACAAGATATTTAACCATAGATACACCTATATTGAAAGTTCCAAAATCAAAATATTATTTCATACATCATGATTTTGTAAACAAAGTACCTACAAAATGGTCAAAAGATATAATAAAAGGAGATCAAATTTGGATGGCACATCACAATAAAATGATAGGCATTCAATTTCATCCAGAAAAATATAAAACTTCTGGAAAAAGATTCTTTCAAAATTGGATCAAAATGTTAACACTACGCTAATGGGTCATATTAAGCATTAGTTTCAACAGCAACGTAATCGTTTTCTTCCTTTTCTGTATAGTATTTTACTTTTCCATTTTTTGGTTTGTCATTTTCCCACATACCATTAAAGTATTCAACTAATAAGGGTTTATTGGTTTTTGATAAGGGTTTATTGGTATTTGATGATTGATAATTCCACCATAGATCTTTCAATTCATCTTTATTTTTGTTTTGTTTATATTCGTCAATTGTTGTCACATCGTAGTCCATTCTTCCTTTTCCGTGTCTTTTATTGTCTTTCCATTCACCATTGTATATTCCACTTTTATCATATGATTGTAACGATTCGGAGTATGTCATTTTCCCTTGACCATCTTTTACATATTCTTTTTCCCATGTTTTAGGATGCCATATTACTTTATATTGACCATCATATCTACCGATAGTCTTTGTAAATCTTTCGGGCGACTTGTTGTTGCTATCAATGAAATTTGTTTCAATTATTCTTGTGCCACTAGCTGTATAAACCTGTTTTTTGATGACTTCTTTTTTTTTATTTTGACTTATTTTATATCTGTTTCCCCGAATATCTGTTTCATCATATGGATATTTAAGAACACCATCATCCTCCCATGTTCCATTTATAATTATACCATCTTTTGTTAGAACTTCTCCTGTTCCATAGAGTTTGTCTTCTTTTTTGGGAATTTTCTTACCAAAATTAAAGTTATCTGTTATCTTAGCATTTGTTGTAACATTTCCAAATTTTATTTGATAAATCTTATTTTTAGCATACTCAACAGCAGCCTTCTTCGCATCAGCAGCAGCCTTCTCCTCGGCCTTCTTCGCATCAGCAGCAGCCTTCTTCTCAACAGCAGCCTTCTCATCGGTCTTCTTCTTCTCAACAACAGCCTTCTCAGCATCAGCAGTCTTCTTCGCATCAATACTATTTTTATTCAATATATACCATATTAAGTTTTCAGGATTATCATTTGCAAACTTATTATTACCCAAAAGCCACAACGCTGTCATGATAACAGTTTCGTATAGATTGATTTTGTCATCTTTTATCTTTGATATATTGACTTTTTCACTCACGTGTGTATTTTGATCATGTTGTATACCAAAATAATATGCATCATATATATCTCCTTCTTTATCTCCTTCTTTATTTTCATTTTCTGGAATACTTATTGCGTTATAATCATCTTCTGCAATACTGTTGTAATTTTTTTGAATATCGTCTACAGTTTTAACTTCAAATGATGATATTGTTTCCATATCTGTGCTTTCAAAAATATTTTTCAAAGCTCCAAAGCATTTAGTTATATTATCGGAGCTAATAGCACCACCTTTTTTACTTTTATATGATCTACTATCATTATCGTCAGCGGGAACAGAAGGGCGATTATATCCCAAAAGACTCGGGGCGATAGTAGCCTTTGTATTAGGATTTGTGTCCACCACCTCAGCATCAGGAGTGGCGTCCCCCTGAACAATAGGCTTCGCATATCCCTCTTCATCTCCCTCTTTCGCGGCAACAGCATCAGCAACATCAGTAGAAGAAGTGGCGTTATCCAGAACAGTAGTCTTCTTATATCCCTCTCCCTCTTCCTCCTCCACCTTCTCCTCTTCCGCCTTCTTCGCAGCAACAGGGGCGGCGTCCCCCTCAACAGAAGCCTCCTCACCCTCAGCAGCAACAGGGGCGGCGTCACCATCAACATAAGGAATTTCTTCTATTATTAAGTTTGTGCTTAATTTTGTGTCGACGAGACATAAATACATTACATTCTTTTGGATTTGCGTCATGTTATTGTCAAATATATCCTACTTGACTTATATATAATTTTTATGTATGTATAATCATATGAATATAAAAGTATGTGTGATATACAATATGGAAACAGTAAAAATAGTCGATGTGTTTTCAATCTACCGATGATGTATCTTATGTAAATAAAATTGTAAAAATTCAAAAATGGTGGAGAAAAATTATTACTTCAAAAATAACGAAACCATTTGACGATGATAAACAGTATATAATAGACTTATTCAATAACAAAGTAAAAGGCATAGAAGTGTGTTTGAAAAATCAAAATACCAATCATTGTGGAAAAGAAGGTCATTGGTTAGAATCACAAATGGGAATAAAGCATAACTCGAGTAATGAACCAGATATTAAAGGGTACGAAATGAAAAAAGCTTCCAAAAAAACAACACTTGGTGATTTCAGTGCAAGCGAATATGCCTTTTCTGGAAAAAATAAAAGAGAGCATATAAATATTCTCAATAACTGGAACGATAGTGAAATGACAATAAGTAGAAGTGATTTTATAAAATGGTTTGGAAATCCTAATGTAAAGAAAAATAATAGATACTCGTGGTCAGGGAGTTGCGTCCCAGTATATGGCAAATGGAACAATAATGGACAAACAATATCTATAAACAAAGATAAGGATATTATTATATATTACTCATTTTCTCAAGATTCAAGAAGTAAAAAAAATGAGTTTCCTTGTTATTTGAAAAAAGACAATGTAGTAATCGCAATATGGAAATCTGAAAAAATGAAACCTCACATTGATAACAAATTTAACAAAAAGGGATTTTTTATTTGTAAAAAAAAAGGTAAAACTTATCAAAGCATTTGTTTTGGAAAGGCTTTTAACTTTGATTATTTTATAGAATGTATCAAAAACAAAAAAATTATATTTGATAGCGGAATGTATGATGGAAATTTGAGAAATTATTCTCAATTTAGAGGATCTTTTTTTTGGAACGAACTAATTACCGAAGAATATTGATAATATATTTACCCAAATGATATGCGAATTGACAAGCAACCGCATTTCCTATTTGCATTATAATATCTTTATTCGAACCTAAAATAATATAATTGTCAGGAAAACTTTGAATTCTTTTGAGTTCAAGAATTGTAAGTCTTCTCACATTTTCTTCATCGTATTTAACCAATGCATCATATCCGTCTTTCCAATATCTGGCAGGAATTGTATAAGAAGGTTTGTCAATGTCTAACATCTGTGCACCAAATCCAAATCCTTTTTGTTTATTTACTGTTTTTTTCTTAGCTATTCCAGCTAATGCTTTTTCACTCAAGTAATATTTTTTCTCCACGTTTTCTCTAGGTATCAAAATGTTCTTTACAGGAATCCTGTCATGTATAGACTCGAAAACAGGTTTGGGTTCTTTAGGAATTATATTCAAATCTTTCCTGATACCTATAATGATGACACGTCTTCTATTTTGAGGTACTTCAAAATCACTCGCAAACAGTTTGTTAATAATACAGTTATAATCTTTATTTAATTGTTCCATAATAATGTCAATCACTTTTTCACCACTATCGGTTTTTTTAGATAACATTCCCATAACATTTTCCATAATAAAAGCTTTTGGTTTGAAATAATCCAAATATTTGACATATTCCATAAATAATGCATTTCTAGGATCATTTTTATCTCTCTTACCCGCAATACTGAAACTTTGACATGGTGGTCCTCCAACTAAAACATCAACTGATTTATTTTCAGTATTGTACTTTTGATCAAACATTTCAGGAGTAAAGCTTGTCAAATCTTCACAATATGCCTTGTGTTCGAAATTTTGATTATAACTTTCAATAGCCTTGTCCCAAATATCTATTCCAGCAATGACATTTAATCCTGCATCTATTAATCCCTTTGACATACCTCCACACCCACAGAACAGATCAATAACATTAACATCACTATTTGTTTTATCATGAGATTTGCCAATACTTAAATTTTGACATTTTTCAATCAACTGTGTAGGATCGATATGTGACATATATTCCTTATATATTGTTTTATATCTTAAAGTCATTTTTTTAATTATAATCTTTCAATATTTCAATATTTATTGACATCATCACAAAGTGGGATCGTGAAGACTATTTGACAATATGGTATCTTTTGATAGGTCATTAACAACATTTCTTTTTAAGAGTTTGTTAATTTTTGCCTCGATTTTACACATATTTGAACATTCTTTAAATATATTAGTTTTAACACTTCTCAAAAACCAATTACACTTTCCTCTTCTCACGTATTGTTTCAAAACTTCAATTTCATCTTCAGTAATAGCTTCTTTATCTTCTATTTCGGTTTCTTCTTTATGATAATTAATTATTTCATAATCAACAACTCGTCCAGTAGAGGTAGACTTATATCCTTTGATTTTAATAACACCACTATGATGTTTGATATGACATTCTTTACACAAAGGCATTAAATTATGTTTAATGTTTTGATGAAAATTGGTGAAAAACCCATCATCGTCGCTCATACTCTGGTAATTGATATGATGTGTATCAATAGCGTCTGTTTTGCAAATAGCACATTGTGACATATAAAGAGAATTATTGTATTTAGATCGCATAGGATTGGTTAATAAAGAATTATACCCGCTAATTTCTTTACGAATTGACTCAGCTGTTTTCATAAAATCAATTGGCATATCAAGTGTTTTACATACTTCAATACCATATGTATCAATACCTTTACCTTCTTTCAAAATTCTATCATATATTATCGTGTTGTTATCATCAACTGAAATATGAATATGATACACACCTATGTATTTTCCAATATGACTTTTTACAACTTTAATATCTGTTAGATCATGTAAGTGTGTAGCAAATATAAAACCTGCTTTATTTTTTATAAGAGATTCAATACCGGCAGCAACTATAGATAATGCGGATATAGCTTCAGTACCATTGCATATTTCATCTCCTAAAACCAAACTGTTTTTATTACATCTTTGAAGAATGTTACGTAGTTCTGTCATTTCAACTGTAAAACTACTCATTCCTTTGTAAATGTTATCCATTCCTGAAATTCGTGTAAAAATGTGTTTATACGGACTATATTCCATTGTTTGTGATGGAACAAACATACCACATTGTGCCATTACAACATTTAATCCAATAGACTTCATCAAAGTGCTCTTACCAGCTGCATTTATACCATATAACAACATTCCATTCTTATTTTCATAAGATAATTCAAAATCGTTACCAATATATTCTACAGAATCGTTGATTCTTTCTATTATAGGATGTCTAATACCTTTTGCTTTAATATAAGATGATTCGTTATCAACCACAGAAGGGCGATAATATCTATATTCATAAGCATTTTTTGCATTACAACAGGCAATATCAATATTAGTTATATTTTTTTTGAGACAATCGATTAAGTTTGAATATTTCTCTATAAAAGATGAAACAAACTCTTTATAATATTTAATAACACTATTTGATATATTGGATTGAATTTCATACATTTTTCTAGAGACGGTATTAATCTCATTATTAACTATTTTGACATTATTAGATGTTGCTAAAGATTTTGTTTGAAAGTCTTTCATAAATTCAGGATCTTGTTTTTTTGCTGTTTCAAATCTACGTTTTGTCATAATGATAAAATAACCATCTTTGTCTACATAGTCAATTTTACAAGCAGTTGCGTCACCATCGGCAAGGTTATTTATTTTTTTGTTAATTTGTAATATTACATTATAAGAAATGTTAAACTCGTCAACCAATGTGTCAATATCAGTATAGACTCCTTTCACAAAGATATTACCCTTAATATCGTTTGTATTATACTTACTAGCCTCGTCGATATTTAATATGTTTTGATAAAAATCTATCATATCTTTGTAATCTTGAATAGAATGATCATTGTAATATTTTTCAAGAATCGAAAGAGAATGTTCAATAGATGAATGAAATCCGTACCAATCACATGGTTGCATTTTTTGAATAAGCATTTTTCTTTTCAATCTTTCAAGATCAAGAATATTACAAAGATGTTTTGAAACATTTTGAAACTTTTTGTCATGTAGTAAAAACTCTATTTCATCATATCTTTTGTTCAATTCTGGAATACTGATGATAGGATTAAGGAGTCTATCTCTAAATGCTCTAGATCCAAAAGAAGTGTTACAACGATTGAGTATATCAACAAGTGGTTTATCATTTTGATGAACACTGATGATATTAAGCTGAACAGCACTATTGTATTCAATATTTAGGAAAGAAATGTCATTCAAAACTTCAGGATTGTTCAATTGTTTGATAATATCTGAATTATGTTCATAAGCAAACTGTAACAAACAGCATAATGCTATTCTTCCAAAATAGTATCTTTCAATATTAATACTTTCGCTAATTGAAAGCATGTTATTTTTAGAGAAAGCTTTTTCCAAAATTGAATTTTGATATGAAAGTTTTGTCATTTGACTAATATATTCATACTTATCCCATTTGTAATGTGTCAAAATATTACTTAAATTTAGATTTTTAAGAAGATATGACTTTTTATCATAATCGTAATGTTTATCAGATAGAAAGACGATCTCACATGGATTATAAGTGGTTAACAATCTGAAGACTTCATCGTTTGTAAATTCAGGATCCATGGGTTTAGATCCGGCTTCATAAACAAATGTATTACCTGTTGATAAGTCAATACCCGCAATTCCTGCAACTGGCAAGTTGTTATTATATTCATAATATACGACCATCATGAAATTATTTCTTTTATTCTCAACATTAATATTCATTCCGGGACTTAGAATTTCAGTAACCTTTCTCTGTGGTGATGGAGGGTCTGTAACTTGTTCAATAAGTACAATTGTATAATTATGATTCAGCAAAATATTTGTAAATTTTTTAATACTATGTACAGGAAATCCTGCCATTAAAGGATTGGAAATAGAAACATCCGCCAATGCCTTATTCTTTTTTGAAATTTGAATATTACATATATCAGCGATGTTATAGATGAATCCAGACGTATCATCTGTTATTGAATATACTTCATAGAAACTTCCCACTTGCATAAGTACTAGGCATTTCTCTCCATATTTTTCTTTATAGAGATTTGTATAATCAATATAATCGTCTATTATCATTTTTTGATGATATCAAAATCATATATTAATATATGTCTAAATCTTAAGTACATGTGATGTCTAAGTGTGATTATAAAAATAAAACATATTAAAAATATATCAATAAAAATATATTAAATAGTTATATAATGCGCGTGTTACAGATTTTTGTGGTATTTCTAACATCAATTGATTGTTTTATCAATAATGTTTTTATAAAAAACCATTGTTTTCATAATGGTCGAACAAAATTAAAAATGAATTATTTGGAAAGTATCGAAAATAATTCAAGACATAATAGGACAAAATATTACCTTGCCCCAAGACCTGTTTTTTTGAAAAAACCAATATCGCAAATATCATTTGACGAATTGTTCTTGCGAATTTTCAGTATTGATCATATATACATTTCTGGAAATTGTGATCGTGTTATTATATCTAAAGAAAATACAAAATTTGTATATTATATGAATTTCGAAGAAGATAAAGAAAAAATGGAATATTTTTTATCTATATTGGATGCAAATATTACAATTGTCAACGATTATCCAACTATGATGGATTCGCCTTCAGGCGAACTTTATTGCTCTCCTAATCCAAGAATCGCATCTATTGAAAATCTTAAAAGAGCTTTCGAAATCGAGTTTCCATTAGATAACATTAATGACTATGATGATAATGAATTGGAATAATGTTTTATACAAGTTCAGTAACATATTTATCACCATGAATTTTTAATTTATATTTATCTATTGTTTTTTGTTGTAGTTTATCATATGATATTATTCCTTCATTTAATTCACGCACATATCGCTTTGCATATGTTAAAGGGCTTTTAAGTTGATCTCTTTTTTTGTTTCTATTATCTTCTTTTTGATACCATGTTTTGAAGTTATGTCTTTTACGCTCTATAAGATTATTATATACAGGGTTTTCCTCACCAATATCTTCATATACATTTAATACATTCTCTTGATTGTCATTTTCATTATTATTGACTTGAACACCTTCATTAGCTTCATCATCTTCGTTTTGTTGTTGATCTTCATCTTCTTCTTCAATCACATGAAGATCACCTACAATAATTGGGTCTAACACACCGACATTTGCTCTATCTAAGAGTTCTTGATCAGGTGATATTTTTACTTGGGCTAATGCCACAGGATCTTGATAAATGATTTTGAGATACGATCTCATCATTATTTCAATAGAAGTTCTCATTCTCACTCTCATTAATTGTCTTTGTCTATTGTTGAATTTGGGGAAATAATACGAAACGAAAGCTGAACGAAAAGTATCAATGCCTAGATTTTTGTTTTTATATATTTCTGATAACCATGAACTGATAGTTCCAACAGATAGTTTGTTCATTTTACCAGTTTTAAAACAATCTCTGTTTACAAATAAATGCGGTCTAGGATATACCTTAAATGAATATTTAATCAAATTACACAACCTTATATTCAATTGGTTTATACCAGAACTGTTAAGAGTATATCGTATTGGTTTGTGTTTTTTCACAACTTCATTAAATACAAGAGTCACATTACAGTCATTTTTGACAACATCTGTTTTTCCATCAGGAATCAATACATAATTTTTACCTGTTTTGATTTCTTGAGTCTTTTTGATGATATCCATTTTATATTTTTCATTTCTACTTGGATAATCCCATGTATTCATCGCAACGGCTAATAGCAACATGTGTTTGTAAAACAAATCAGGATGATGTCTCTTTCCATCTTCACGAATTCCGTCATATTTTGAATCATTTAATAAGTCGTAATAGTCTTTTTCCAATTCGTCACATTTTTCAAGTATTTGTTCATATGGTATGAAATTTCTCATTTCTTGTCGAGTTTTGATTTTGTTCAAATCATCTGAAATATTCTCTAAATCTGTTATAGCAATTTGCAGTGCGGAGAATTTATATCGCAGTTCATGTTCTTCTTTCATTAACAGTTTGAGAATCCTTACCATAACTTTCAAATCTTTATTCAAAGTAGATAGAGAGTGTTTATTTGTATTGTGATATTTCAATATTTCATAAAACAATTGTCTATTTTCTTTAACAATCCATGATAAATTATCAATATTATCATACTTTTTCAATGAAGGAAATGTTCTTGTGAAAAAACTGATTCTGTTAGCATAAACCTGTTCTGTTTCTTTAGAATTGGTCTTCTTACCTGTATACAAATTATAATATTTCCCAGATTTGAAATCATCGAGAGAAATATTTACAAGTGCCTTTTTCCCACGAGTTATATCTAAATATTGAATATCGTTGTCCCACGCAATTGCTCCAGAATTGCCAATTTCTTTTAAATGATCTCTTAATTCAACAAAGTCTTCTTTAAGATTCCAATAGTTATCATCGTAAATTTTCTTTATTTTTGTTGAAAGAGCATCGTTTTTAATTTTCAATTCTTTATACTTGGAAACAATCTTATATTCTTCAACCCTTATTTGCTGTTGATCCATTGTACCATGTCGATTAACATTTTGGGGTTTAAGACCGAAATTTGGCATATTATATCCTTTTTATTATTACAAAACATATCATTTTTTAAATATTTTTGTTGAACATTAAAAAACATGTTTTCAACAATATATAAATAGAATTTAATAGAATTAATCATGCTATATGATCTTAATTTTGATACATGGCAATTTATTTTGAAATATTTGACATTTGATGATATCAGAAAATTATACAATACATCTATTTTCTTTCAAGATAAGGTGATTGATTATACACTAAATGCTAAATTTATGACAATTAAAAATATAGAGCAAATTATCGAGGAAAGTCATTTTACATTTGATACATTTTTCAAGTACATCATCAACATAGAATGTGACAATTGCTTTGATGAAACTAATCCATTAATTTTCGAAAGTAACAATTCTGAAACTTATCAAACAATTCAAGTGTTTAAAATTCTACAGAGATTTGTAAAATTGAATAATAAAAGTCAATTCAAAAATAAAATAACAACCAGAATGATAAAGTTTTGTACACAATATTTGAAGCATAAATACAATCGATATGATATGACTTATATGATGTTTTTAAATTTACTAGTGTATCATAACGAGTGTGAATGGGAAAAAACCGAATGTGATATTTACAAAGTATATGAAGAATTACATTTTGAAAAAGACATTTCAACTTTTAATCAAGATGAACATTCTATAAAAATGATCAATATTTTATTACAAAGAAACTGTTCAAAAGACAAACTGAATATTCTTAACAATGTTGTAAAATATTAAAGATACCATATCTTTTTTGATATCAGTTTCATTTCTCATATTTAGGATTTTTTCATCTTGTTTTTTAATGATTTCAACACTATTGAAAATATTGAAATATATGTTGATCAAACAAGATGTTAGTTTAGGGTTGCAATGTTTTGATAAAATATAGTTTATTTCATTATTATTAAGTTTATTTACATATTCATCAACAAACAACATAATAGTTTCTGTAGAACAACGATTGTCATAACAGTTATTAAAGAATTTTTGTTTAAATTTTTCTAAAGGGTTAGATTTATGAGACAAAGTTATTTGTTTTTTTGAGACCATATCATATAAAAGCATCTCGACATTTGCATTGAAAAAAAAGAATAATCATTTTTTTGAAATATATGATAAGTATGTGCATTTTTATTGGTATTTAATCAATTGAACAAAATTGGTAACAATATAATTATACAAAATATATTATATAAGACATAGTCGTTAGTATGAATTACTTTTTGCAATTGAAATAGTAAATGGTCGTATTTATAATTTTTGCATATATTTTCAGTAAATTCATCGAATTCATTGTTTTCAAAATACTTTATACACAAATATTTTTTATTAAACAATTTTGATTGAGAAAAATTATTAGGAACATATTTTTTATAATATACCAATGTATGATTATAATTAAATATAAAACACACAATTGATAGTATAATAATGTATCTAGAATAGTTCATATATTTTGATTGGTGTAATGATACACCAATACTATCATTTTTTCATATTTTCATGATAATATTTGTGTAGTATGTAACATTTGATGTAAACGTTATCCTTGAAAATCAAAAAATGATTTTTCCTATAATACAAGGATAAAAACGATTGTTTTCAATGTTGACACATATATTTCATGTTTCAGACATACATATACGAAATGGTGATATAAAACAATGTAGGTACGATGAATATTTGAATGTGTTCTTAAATTTGTTTGAATCTTTGAAAAACAACATATTAAGGTTGAAGCTAAAAAAAGACAATTTTGTAATAATTGTATCAGGTGATATATTTCATAATAAAAACAATATTGGAAATTACGGTCTTGTTCTTTATAAGAAATTCATCGAAGGTTTGACGAAAATAGGGAAAACAATATTATTTCATGGTAATCACGATAAAAATCAAAATGAAGTCGATCAACCTTCTCTTATTTCATCTACAATGGATATTAAGAACTTGATACTTCTCGAAAAAACAGGTTGTTTTTCAATCGAAGATATTTGCTTTTCATATGTAAGTGTCGATGATACACTTGACAATCTAAGAACAAATGGACGACTTGATGTTTTACCGACTTTCCCAGAGGAAGATGCTGTGTATAAGGTTGCGATGTTTCATGGAACATTTGGGAATGTCAAACTTTATAATGGAATGAGTGTAACAGACGAGCACAAACCTTATCCTTTCAAATGGATAAGTAATTTCGATTTTGCAATATTAGGTGATATACACTTGAGACAACATGGAACTTATGGGAAAACGTTATGGGGGTATTCTGGTTCATTAATACAGCAAAACTATGGAGAAGATATTATAAATCACGGGTATATGATATGGGATATTCGTAATAAAAAAATCGAAGAGATCAATGTTGCGAACAACATTGGAATGGTAAATATCAAAGAGGAAGATAATAGGATACTTATAAGAAATCGAGGGAAATATGAGAATATTGAAAATTATATCAATAATGATTTCTTTCCACAACATCTAGAAATAAAGGTATATTCGCCAATAAATATATCTCTTTTGATAGATATATTGAATAAACAAAAGATAACGTTCAATATCACAAGTCATATTGTTCATAAAAACCGAGAAAATATTGAATTTTCAAGAGGAATATGTGATATTCAAGTGAATAAAGAGACGTTACTTGAATATTTCCATAAACATTTGACAGAAGAACAGCATATAATATTGGCAGATATTGTTAAAAACTATGACACGTTGTATTTCGACATTTCGAAATATCCAGATGAACTACAAGAAGATATATTAAAGAAAAACAAAGAAATATCAGGTTTTATTTCAAATTGTATTCAAAATGATGTCAAACAAAATTCACCATCCTTTGTAATTCAAAATGCTAAATGGAATAATATATATTGTTACAAAGGTGAAAATGAAATCAATTTCAATAATGCGATAAACAACACCTTTCTCATATCGGGAACAAATGGCACTGGTAAATCTGCGATATATGATATTATAACAATGGGAATATGGGGTGATGTGACATCATCCAGATCAGGGTCTATGACTCAATCTATTATAAATTTCAGTTGTAATAATGGATATATAGAAATATGTATTAAGTGTGAAGATAAAGAATATGTGATCAAACGGTATTATAAAAGGGGTCAAAATGTAATACTAAAAAAGGTTGATGTTTTATGTGATGGAAATATTTTCAAAAAGGACAATGCTGCGAATGAATTTATAAAGGCAAAGTTTGGAAATTTGGATGAATTTCTCACATCATCTATGATAACCCAATACAACGATAACGATATTCTCAAAATGAATTATAAAGAATGTATTTCAATAATAGATAATGCGATTGAGTTGGATTACATATATAACTTATATACTTTATTGAAATGTTGTTTAAATAAATACAAGGATCTTCACAAGACATTAATAAGTAAGAAAAATGTGTATGAAAAGATTCTAACTCGTGAAGAACAACAAGATGATATTGTAGAAATTGAACAACAGCTCGGTATATACTTGAAAAAAAAGGAAGAAATGGTAACAAAATATTATAATATTCATATACCAAATGATTGTGAAATGTCAATAGTTTCAGTGTCAAATTTACAAACAAAGTTATCTCAATATCCTGATGTCATAAGTAAGGAAAAGTATGAAAAAACAAAATTAAGTATTGAAAAACTTTATTACGATTTATCAAATTACACAGATGATAATATACGAGAAAATGCGGAGAAATTTGAAGATGGTATGATTATAGTAGAAAATATAGAAAAACCGTGTAATTTAGATTTTATAAGAGAAGAAGAGAAAGCTCTTGCAAATTGCAAGTTTGAGGAATGTGAAGTTGTGGAAAGTATTGAAGAGATTAAAGAGCGGATGGACAAGATTGGGAATGAAATAAATAGATTAAATGATATCAAACCAATTTATTGTGAAATGTCAAATTATAATGATGATGAAATTCAAAACTTGCTTATTGAATATTACGATACGAAGGAAACTGAAATACTGTTTCAATATTTCAAAAATGACAAAAGCAATGCAAGAATAGAGAAGAATTTGATCTATATAAAAGACTATAGGCGAAGTATTACATTGAAAGAAAAGGCTGAAAAGAAGAGGGAAAATCTTTTGAAGAAACAAGGGATTGAGGAGCAGAACTTGGAAGCATTGTATGACAAGTTCAATCATATGTATAGTTATAACAGGGGTAAACCATCATCATATTGTAAATTCAAATCATATAACAGTTTGATAAGAAATATTGAAAAAATAAACATAGAAAAAATAAGAGAGGATATACCAATAATTGAAAATAAAATAAAGGATTATGATATTTTGATGAAACAGAAGGAAGAAACCAAAACGAAATATTGTGATTTGAGGAGAGAATTGAACCATTTGGAAACAGATAAACAGTATGAGTATGACAAGAATTGTAAATTCTGTTGTAATAGACCATGGGTGAAACGGATAGTAGAGATCAATAATACACTTCAAACAATACAAGAAGAAATCGCAGGTTTGGAAGAAAAGGCATTCAATTATGAAATCAAAAAGAAGGAATTTGATTATTTAAAAGAAAGAGAAAGAGAGTATGAAGTTTTGACAGAATGGAAAGAATATTACTATTTCACTAATGAAGTTGATAAAATACAGAATAGTATTACAAAATGTAAGAATACAATTATTAAATACAAAAACCTTATAGATCAAATTGATCTTGATATTGATACAAATAAAAGAGTAATAGATGAGTTTATAAGGCAATCATCTATAATATATAAGTGTGTACAGGACAATAAGAAGAGTATAATATACGAGAACTGGAGGAAAGAATATTGGCGAAACCAGTGTTTGAAGAGCGAAGTTGAAAATGTGTATGAAAAATACTATGAGAAAACGATTTTAAAACCAAGATATGATAAGCTTATTGATCTAAATCGCAAGTATCAGGAATGGCAGGAAAAGGAGGACATAAATTTGTGTGTAAAAGCACACGAATATATGATAATGAAGGAGGAATTAAATCTGTATGAAGGAAAGCAGAGGTTGTTGGAAAGCATACAAATACGATTGAAGATTGAAGAAAAAAATATGATGAAGGAACAAATTGATTTGTTGGAGAGGGATATATGTTTATATAGGGATCGTGTAGCGAAGGCACGAACGATACAGGAATATCAAGATCAAAATAATAATGAATATACGATATACAATGATTTATGTATGAAAGTATTGGATACCAAAACAGTGATAGAAACCATTATAGAGAAATTCAAAACATATAGGGTTGATTTATATAACAATTACATTTTGAAAGGTTTAGTAGCAGAAGCAAATAGATTTATCAAGACGACGTGTCATGATAATACAAAGGCATTTGAACTTGAATACAATATAACTGATGTAAAGGATAATATTCATATAAATTGGATGATAAAAACGAAAGATGGAGTGAATAGTACAAATCAAGCGTCTGGTTTTCAAAGATTTGTAATATCATTGGCGTTAAGAATGAGTTTATTTACAAAAAGAAGATGTCAACAAATATTTTTCGATGAAGGATTTACAGCATGTGATAAAAACAATTTATCAATAGTGCCAGCATTTTTGAAAGGATTATTAAAAATATTTGAGTCGGTGATAGTTGTATCACATATAGACATAATTCAGGATAGTATGGATATAATATCAAGGATAGAATATGATAAAAAAAGGGGGTCTTATATAAAATGTTAAGAGACTAAATTAATGATTATTTTTGAAATCTTCTTTTTCTTGTTTTGACATATTTGACCATTTTTCAGCTGCCATTGGAAGCAGTTGTTTAGGAGAAATATTAGGGTTTTCTTTTTTAAGTTTTTCAATTTGTATTTTAACAAATTTGTTGTAGGCAGTGGGTTGTCTTTTTACTTTAAGATTACCATCTTTATCTGTTTTCGGTTTATTAGCGGGACGTCCACGTTTTTTTGGCTCATCATCATCATCATCTTCTGAGAGAGGTTCTTGAATATTTTCTTTTTGTTGATGAACATTATAAGAAATCGTAAGGGCCTCAATCATTTCATCAAGAGAGAGTTCTTTTGTATTTTTATTGATAATATTTGAAAAACTATTAACAACAAGAGAGTTGTTGGTCATAATTAATTTTATAATCAAGTTGTTGATTTGATTTTATATGTATTATTTTAAAAAAAGATTAATCATTTTTTTATCAAAAAGAACAATTTAGATAAAAATAATATTTAATATAGATAAAGATGATTGAACTAACACAGAGGGATAGTGTTGCTGTATCAAAATATAGTGTCTATGTTTCAAGATTAAGAAATGTGTTTCAAGGAACATCAATGGGGATGGCATTAATAGGTTTTTCGCAATCCACATTAATAGAAAAGATAGAAAGTAAAAAGTATTTTTTAGGGATAGGTGTAAGTATAATCATAATAACCTTTTTATACGGGCTAGATAATGTAACAGATTATGAACAATATGTATATAAATATGGAATAAACGATAGTGTAGTAATATTGGACGGTAAGTCAGTGTATAACGACATACTTTTATACAAGGGGATGTTAGTATTATTATTGATAATATTATTAATGATAATGTTCAACATATTGTTTTAAGAAAGGGAAAGTGTACAAAGGGAGGCTAGTGAGTAACAAAGCGGAAGGGATGGGTTGTCTGGATCTGCCTAATGGTGAGCAATATAAGGGACAGTTTTCGAATAACATGAGAAACGGATATGGTATATACAAATTCAGGAACGGTGATATTTACAAAGGATCATGGAAGAACGGACTATTTGAGGGATACGGAATTTACACATTTGCGAGTAAAGCGAAATACAAGGGTCAATTCAAGAGAGGGCAAAGAGATGGGGTTGGGATATATAGATATAAAGATGGAAGGATGATATGGAAGGGAGAATATAAAGAAGGTGTTATTAAAGAAGGTGTTATCCGTAGGTCTTCATACATTACTGATATCACCCATAAGGATGTTATTTCATAATCACACGTATTCAACTTACCATTCTCCCTTTCCAAAATAAAAATTACTTTCCAAAATAAAAATTACTTTCCAAAATAAAAATTACCAAAAATATGCTTTAAGCCTTTTCAGAGAGTACATATCACTTTCTTTTTCTGATTTTCATACAACTTTTATTTTTTTCAAGAATTTTCAGAGATATGTACTCTTCCAATTAACTTACAAGAAACTGTTAAACAAATGCTTTAAACCTTTTCAGAGAGTACATATCAAAAAATATTTTCAGATTTTTATACAACTTTTATTTTTTATAGAATTTTCAGAGATATGTACTCTTCCAATCAAACTGTTACAAAACTGTTAAACAATCGCTTTAAGCCTTTTCAGAGAGTACATATCACAAACTATTTCAGATTTTCATACAACTTTTATTTTTTTCAAGAATTTTCAGAGATATGTACTCTTCCAATTAATCTGTTAAAAATCTGTTAAACAATCGCTTTAAGCCTTTTCAGAGAGTACATATCAAAAATATTTTCAGATTTTTATACAACTTTTATTTTTTCAAGAATTTTCAGAGATATGTACTCTTCCAATTAACTTACAAGAAACTGTTAAACAAATGCTTTAAGCCTTTTCAGAGAGTACATATCACAAACTATTTTAGATTTTTATACAACTTTTATTTTTTTCAAGAATTTTCAGAGATATGTACTCTTCCAATCAAACTGTTACAAAAC
>Ga0208428_1000468_pt1 | contig 18383 bp, 33 predicted proteins | sample DEB08_DNA_11_FD_184535 | JGI IMG/M metagenome (GOLD analysis project Ga0208428, IMG submission 184535) | Aqueous microbial communities from the Delaware River and Bay under freshwater to marine salinity gradient to study organic matter... | ecosystem: Environmental > Aquatic > Marine > Coastal ... | reverse complement strand
ACACTGTTCCTTCTGGTAAGGCAGGTCTGAGCGTTGCTGCTACTGAGAACCTGGGTGTTTATGGTGAAGTCAGCTTCGTCGGTTCTGGCGTTGCTGGTGTTGACCGTGGTTACGGCACCAAGGCTGGTGTTAAGTGGACCTTCTGATTCACTGAATCCGTGCTATAATACTGGGGACTTCGGTCCCCCTTTTTTTATGCTTAAAAAGATTCTCCTTCACCCAGTTACGCACTTCAATCTTTTGGTTGTTGGATTTTTAGCTTTGATTCAATCTATGCATACACACGCTCATTACACAATGGAGATTGATGCTGATAGTTATGTCTACAACTTTTGTAGAAAAAATGTAGAGAAGTGCCAAAAATTTATCGATAAAGACTACTGATGACCGTACCATTTTTTGTTGAAGAACCTTACACTTGGAAAAAAATAGAAGTTCCATATGATATTGTCCAGTATTGTGATTCTTTTACTGTTGACGCGGATCGTGAAGACCTCCGCTATATTGATTGTGTGTGGATGCATATGGGATATTATGGTGTTCCAACACACGTTATGGAGGCAGTTAGAGATGAATGGAATCCTTCTGTAGTCCCAGTTTTCGAGTAGTGTTAAATACTATTTGACGTGTGAATGTGTTCCAGATGAAAATTAATCTCTGGTATTCAAAAGGAATGGGTCAATGGCGTTGGACGCTTTCTGATGAAAGAGATGAGCGCAGAATGGAATCAGGACAACGCCCAGTTCTACGCGATGCAATGGAAGATGTTGCCAAAACCGTAGAGTATATGCTACAATATGAACATAAGGGCGATTAACTCAGCGGTAGAGTGCCTCCTTTACACGGAGTAGGTCGGCGGTTCGAATCCGTCATCGCCCATTATAAATACTTCAAACATTCCTGATTGAAGTAAGGAACACATTATATTGACCAATGGATAATATAAAGATCAGATGCCGCTCCTGTAGTAGGGAGTTAGAAGGGCATCCAAGCAAGACTGTTTCTTGCGGTTGCCCTAATATGGCGACTATTCGTGGTGAGAAGATTTCGGCAGTTGACTTATCGTTAGTTATTATGCTAAACTCTTATCAATCTAAAGAAAAAACAAACGTTCTTTCTAATGAGGATATTCTCTGGCAAGAGCAGAGAAGGCAACGAAAAGTTCGTAAACTGGACTTCGAAGTTCGCTAAAATTTGGAAAGGTGGTCGAGTGGTTTAAGGCTCTAGTCTTGAAAACTAGCGATGTGAGAGCATCCGTGGGTTCGAATCCCACCCTTTCCGTTTAAGATAAGTTACAAATTTAATAATTTCTTCAACACTTTGTTCATATCAACACAAAGTTGCATCAACTGAATTGCTTATTATAATAGCTAGTATGTATTTTACACTAGCAAAATGGACGACCACACCTATAATAATTGGGTGAAGATCAAGGCAGTCTTTGAAGAATCTGGAAATACGAATAATATGTTCTACAAAAGAGCATGTGCAATTGTTGTAACTAGAAAAGACCCTGCAGCAAAGTTTTTGGGGGATGAATCAAAGAATGAATGATAATAGTTTGATTACTAAAAAAGAGTGTCAGGAGATGATTGATGCTGCAATACGCCGTCATAATCGGAATGCTTCGATTATTAGTATGTGTGTTGGTTGGGTTGTTCTTGCACTTTTTGCTGAGGGTCTTCTTCGACTTATCGGAGTAATTGACCCTATTTTTCCATGGTTAAAAATTACCCTACAAGGATAAATGTCCGAAGAAGACTACGAAAAGTTACAAGAAAAAGTTCAGGAATTGAGAATGCAGTACTTATTTGAGGAACCATGTCCTCTTTATGAGGAGGTTGAAGATGAATTGGACTGAATTTATTGAGTTTATTGCTAGTGTTTTATATCTTTATATTGCTTGGTTAAGTGGAATTTTACTCGGATACCTCATCGCTAAAAGAGATGGAGGAGATTTATGAACAACTACATAGAGCAATGGAGTTAATTAAATGAACAGATTCGATCAATTTACGGAAGAAGAGAAAAGAAAACTTGCAGAAGCAATTTGGCGTCGTCAAAGATGCTTTATTGCTGGTGATAAACAGTTCAATGAGTATGGAAAAATACTTGATGAAATTCTTGAAGGATTAGAATATGTTCCAGGGAGAATTGTATGAAAGTAGGTCTTATCGGATTAGGTAAGGTTGGTGAAGGTATTGCTCGCCGTATGGTCAATAAAGGATATGAAGTCTGGGGTTATAGGAACAATTATGAAAAAGCTTGTGAACAATATGAGAAGGGTTATATCAGTGGATGTACCACTAATATGGAAAGCCTTGCTCAAATGATTCATAACTATAAAAATATTTCTGATAAAAAACCAGGAATTTTTATGGTTGCAGTTTCACCAGAAAACGTAGAGGAAACATTTGATGACTTACTACGAGTATGTCGTGAAGGCGACATTATTATTAATTATGGCAATAGCAATATTGAGGACTATTGGAAAAGAGAAGAGCACGCTGCAAAATTTGGCGTCGCATATCTTGACTGTGATGTTGATTGTAATATTTGTGATGTGGACAGTGGATACAACCTTATGGTTAGGGGCGGAGATACTGCAATCGCCACTTGTAAAGGCATTTTTCATACACTCGGACGGTGGGACTATACCGCCAAACATTCATCTGTAATCTAATGGAACACTTGTTAGGAAAAGCACTCATTATAGTGGCAATACCTTTTGTAATCGCTACAATCTATTTCGGTTCAAAGAAGGGGCACTACTATGAATCCGAACACTATAAGGGCAATGGAACCGCACACTAGAATGCGGTTTCATTTTGCAGCATCAGCATTTTCAAGAATATTTGGAGTCAGTCATGTCTCATCTGATATGATTGACTTTTGCTATGATTGGGCACACACAGAACAAGAAGCACCACTCGATTGTTTAAACCACGTAGACCGATATTTTAGAGCATTATGGACAAAATCACAGAATTAAAAAGAGAAAATAAGTGGCTCAAGGAAGAGATTAGGCGATTGAGACATCAGTTGTCTATGAGGGAAGAGCAAGAATGGGCACACCCTAATTCATGTGTTCACAATACCGACCCCTGGAAAACATGGAAGTACAGTTAGGTATTCTGTTTTTTATGTGTATGTTTGGTGTATTTTTATTTGTAGTTTCTATTTTAACGGACTGGTAATGGGACATTTCGCACGTTGGGCATTAGAGGCACCAGTTACATTGGGATTTCTTTGTTACCTTTTAGTTGTGGTGCCGATATTGGGCATCTACCTTGTACATAAGAATAAGTGGCAGCACTGGGAACCATTTGACAAGGGGCACAAGAAGTAGTATAATTAGTTCTGTTGAGGGGGAAACCACTCAACTGCGGCAATCCCCTTGGTAGTTCAGGATTGGCGGCGACAGGAACTACCGTTTCGGAATGTAGCTCAGTTTGGTAGAGCACTGCTTTTGGGAAGCAGGGGTCGCAGGTTCGAATCCTGTCATTCCGATTGCCAGTTTTCCCGCTGGCATATTGACTAAATATCATTCAAACCTTATAATAAACGGGTAATCAAAACACAACAATGGCACTGACTGAAAAATTCAAGAGTAAGGACTTGGACACTCTTCGTAATGCTGCAAAAGGTGAAATTTTTCTAGATGTAAAGAGTCCTAAATTGTTCAAAAAGATTCGTAAATATTATGAATCTAATGGTGTTATTTTTTCTGGTGATCCCCTAGATGATTATGAAATGCTAATGGATTATCTTTACGAAGATCTTCAAATTGGTCTTGAGGTTGCTTGATGAAAGTCGTGAATAAACCAACCGTTCTTATGGAGCGGTTTCCTTATCGTTATGTTCAAGTCGGCAAACTGGAAATTAACAATATGCCAGACTGCCGCATTCAAAAGGTAGATTCTTACACTGGACGCTACCGTGATATGTATCTCTGCGATAATGAGATGCAACTTATGACCGCTATGGAAGACTTTGAGTATACCAAGTGGTTAGATCCTGATATGGTTCCTTGCTATATTAAGGACGATGAAGACTCGGAGGGTCTTTAAACCTGCCCTGGTCGGTGAAGGTTCCCCTTCAATCCCGAAGTTTCCTAGTTCTTTAAAACTAGGTGGTGGAGTCAAATATGACCCTATTATGAGTTTACTGCTTCTCTCAAAAGCAGTTGGTGCGGATGGGGTTTATACTCCCGCCTAGGATTTAGTTATTACCTAGTTAAAAAAATAACTTGGCGTGCATGAAAGACCGTATAAAGCAGGGTTGCATAAACCCTGTTTTTTTAGTATAATGATAAAAACTAAACTGTTTAATGAAAGTTGCTTTAATTACTGGTATCACTGGACAGGATGGTTCTTATTTGGCAGAACTACTTCTTGAAAAGGGATATGAAGTTCACGGTATTGTCCGTCGTGCTTCCTTGATTAATACTCATAGAATTGATCATATCTATAATCGTATCCATTTGCACTACGGTGATCTCACCGATTCGACTAATATAGTAAGAGTTATTCAAAAAGTTCAACCAGATGAAATTTATAACCTTGGTGCTCAGAGTCACGTCAAAGTATCCTTTGAGATGCCTGAATACACTGCTGATGTCGATGGTGTGGGAACTCTACGTATTCTTGAAGCAGTGCGTCTCCTTGGTATGGAAGATCGTATACGCATTTATCAGGCGTCTACCAGTGAACTCTACGGTCTTGTTCAAGAAGTTCCTCAAAAAGAAACAACACCGTTCTATCCTCGCTCCCCTTATGGTGTTGCCAAACTTTATGGTTATTGGATTGTAAAAAATTATCGTGAATCTTATGGACTACACGCAAGTTCTGGAATTCTTTTCAATCACGAAAGTCCCAGACGAGGAGAAACGTTTGTTACCCGTAAAATTACCAGAGGATTGTCCCGTATTTCAACTGGGGAGCAAGAAGTACTATCTCTCGGAAACCTTGATGCACGAAGGGATTGGGGACATGCAAAAGACTTTGTAGAGGCAATGTGGTTAATGCTTCAGCAAGATGAACCCGATGATTATGTAATCGCAACGGGCATTCAATATTCTGTTCGTGAGTTTGTTGAAAAAGCAGCACCTTACTTTGGATTCAAAATTGAATGGATGGGTGAAGGTCTCAATGAGGTTGGATATGATTGGAACACTAAGAGACCTATTATTAAGGTAGACTCTAAATATTTCCGACCCGCAGAAGTGGAGACTTTGCTGGGCGATGCAACTAAGGCAAAAGAAAAACTAGGTTGGGAACCTAAAATCTCATTTGATGAATTGATTGAGGACATGGTGCTTTATGGACAGTGAAAGTAAAATCTACGTTGCTGGTAACACAGGGCTAGTAGGATCAGCAATCCTTCGTATGCTTCATCGGAAGGGGTATACAAATATCCTATCAACACCATCGAGTCACTTTGACTTACGGCGGCAAGACGATGTTGAAAGGTTCTTCAAGAATAATGAACCCGAATACGTCTACCTTGCTGCTGCTAAGGTTGGTGGTATTGGTGCAAACAAAGATTATCCAGGACATTTCATCTATGATAATCTGATGATTCAGTCAAACATCATTCACGCTGCAAGGAAGTTTGGTGTTAAGAAACTCTTGTTCCTTGGGTCTTCCTGCATCTATCCTAAGATGTGTGAGCAACCTATTAAGGAAGAGTATCTGATGACAGGTCCTTTGGAACCAACCAATGATGCATATGCTATCGCTAAGATTGCTGGCATCAAAATGTGTCAGGCATATCGTAAGCAGTATGGATTCAATACAATCTCTCTGATGCCTACAAATCTGTATGGTCCTAATGATAACTTTGACCTTGAAACATCACACGTTCTTCCCGCATTGATTAGAAAGTTTCATGAGGCGAACGATGAAGTTATCCTTTGGGGTGATGGGTCAGCAATGCGAGAATTTCTTCACGTTGATGATCTCGCAGAAGCGTGCTTTACTTGTATGCTTAAGTATAATGAACCAGAACCAATTAACGTTGGAACTGGTGAAGATGTGACCATTAAAGAACTTGCAGAAATCATTGGTGATGTTGTTGGGTATAGAGGTAAAATGATTTGGGATACATCAAAACCAAATGGTACTCCACGCAAAGTTTTAAATGTAGATAAAATCAAATCGCTTGGGTGGGAACCGAAGATTGATTTGATGGAAGGTATTAAATCAACTTACGAATGGTATAATGATTTCGTTCAATAATCTTGGCAATCTTGGTAGACTTGCCAATCAAATGTTTCAATATGCTTCTCTGAAAGGAATTGCAAAGAATCGTGGATATGATTTTGTAATTCCTCCAAGAAAAGTCTTTGGATCAAGAGATAATAATGTTAGAAACTCTGATATTATTCTTTATGATTTGTTTGATTTGGAAAGTAGTAATAAAATATCACTGATTCAACAACCAACAATTCAAGAAAGAGTCCATCATTTTGATAAAGAATTATTTGATACGTGTCCAGATAATGTAGATCTTTTTGGATACTTTCAAACCGAAAAATACTTTAAGCATATTGAAGATGAGATAAGAAGTGACTTTACTTTTAAGGAAGATCTTTTAAAACTGTGTAAATCTTTTATAACCGAAGATACTATCTCTCTTCATATACGCAGAGGTGATTATGTTCTGAATCCAAATCATCCAGTTCAACCAATGAGTTATTATGAACAAGCACTTGCAGAACTTCCTGAACTTCCTGTAATTATATTTTCTGATGACTCTGAGTGGTGTAAGGAGCAGGAATTATTCAGCGATGATAGATTTATTGTTGCTGAAGGCAATTCTACTGATTGTGATTTGTGCTTGATGTCTCTTTGTAAATACCATATTATTGCCAACTCATCATTTTCCTGGTGGGGTGCCTGGTTAGCAAATAGTAAACAGGTGATTGCTCCTAAAAACTGGTTTGGTGCTGAATGCTCCTCAAAGAGTGTTGAGGATATGACATTTTCTAATTTTAAGTTCCTATGATTGATTTTATTTTTCCCTGCCACCCAAAAGATTTTCCATCATTGCAAGTTGCTGTTGATGGAGTTAGGAATAACATTACTTGCTGCAATAGAATATTTGTAGTATCAAAAGAAGATCCAAATATAGAAGGAGTTATACACTTTAAAGAGGAGGAGTATTATAAGTATATTACAAAAGAAAAAATTGAAGAGATATGGTCTGGAAAAAATCCAAGTCTTGCTTATAGATCTAAGTGGGTGTATCAACAATTTATTAAATTGTTATCTGGAAAAGTCATATCAGATTTGACAGATTCATTTGTTCTTGTCGATGCTGATACTATTTTTCTTAGAGACGTTTCTTTTGATATTGAAAAGTTTTATTATTGTAGAGCAAAGGAATATCATAAACCTTATCTTGAACCAATCAAAAAATTATTTGATATTGAAGAAACAATTGGATTTTCTACAATATGTCATCATATGATTTTTAACAAAGAAAAACTCAATGATATGATAAGTAGTGTTGAAGAGAGATTTGATTCTTCTTTTGTTGATGCTACCTTAGATATTCTTGATTATAATCAAGGATCTTGTATGAGTGAATGGGATTTATATTCTAACTATATGATTTTAAATCATCCAGAGATGTGTGAAAATAGGCAGTTGGAATGGAATGATATATACATTGTTCCAAATGAAAACCACGTAAGGGAATTAAAAAATCATTTTGATTTTGTTTCTTGTCATGCGTATATGAGAGGTATAGAATGAGTATTTACTCTGCATCGGATTTAAAAACTTTCAATACTTTTATAAATCAAAAATTTAAATCACTTAAAAATGTTGATGTGATATTTGATATAGGATCTTGTCACTGTTTAGAATCTGTAGAATTTGCAAAAAAATATAAAGATTCTAAAATTTTTGCATTTGAGGCAAATCCAGAATCTTATCAAGTTTGTCTTAATAATTCAAAAGACTATCCATCTATTGAAGTCATTAATCAAGCAGTAAATGATTATGATGGTTCTTGTAAGTTTTATCCTATGGATAAGGAAAGAACTGTAACGACTTGGAAAGATGGAAATCAAGGAGCTTCAAGTCTCTATCGTGCAAATGGTGCATACGATCACATTGAAAAATATGTTCAATATGAAATTGAGGTTCCTTGTACTAGGATAGACACCTTCTGTGAAAAGAATAATATTGATCACATTGACGTTGTGTGGATGGATCTTCAAGGTGCTGAGTTAAAAGCACTCAAGAGTATGGGTGAAATTTTAGATACGGTTCAAATAATTCATACTGAGTTGGAAATGAATCCAATGTATGATGGTCAATGTTTATTCTCTGATGTGAATGACTTTTTGACAAATAATGGATTTGATTTAGAATGGGGAGACACTAACGTTCAATTTGGTTCGGATTTTATTTTTGTTAGGAGATAGTGTGATGGCAAAAATTTGTATTCTTACAATCGCCACAAACAAATATATTCAGTTTGTTGAGCGACTTCTTAATAATATTGAAGAAAACTTTCTGAATGGACATGAGATTCAATGCCTCTTATTCACAGATCATGAGATTGAAGAGTCGTCTGATAATGTAAAGATTAGTCAGATTGAACATGAACCTTGGCCAATGCCTACTCTGAAACGTTATAACTACTTCGTGAAGGAGAAAGAGTTTATCTCTCAATTTGATTATTGCTATTACTTTGATGTGGATATGGGTGTAGTAGATAAGGTTGGTGAAGAAGTCTTTAGTGATCTTGTAGCAACAATGCATCCATATCAATCTTTTTATCCTAAAGAGCAACGCTCATATGATAGAAATCCTAAGAGTCTTGCTTACGTTCCTCTTGGTGAAGAAGGTGAACATTACTATGCTGGTGGATTTAATGGTGGTTCTACTGACAGATTTCTTGAAATGGCAGAAGTTCTTGCAGATCGAGTAACCAAAGATCTTGAAAATAATGTCATTGCATTATGGCACGATGAGTCTCAAATGAATCGTTATCTTATTGATAACCCACCATCTCTCAGTTTAACACCTTCATATTGTTTTGCTGAGGAACAAATGAATAACCCTCAGTATCCATATGAACCTAAAATTATTGCTTTGAAGAAAAATCATAGCGAACTTAGATCTTAATCTTTTATATAAACATGAAACTTTTTATTAGTCAAGGTGGGTGTGGAACTCACGGTTTAAATCAGCACGGTTGGTTGGGTAGTAATTTTACTAGCACCGTAAATGGATGTGAATACAATGGGCACGGAAGAGATCCAAATAATATTCTGTTTATGAATATGGGTGTTCCTATTGAAGATAAAAAAACTCCCTTTGAGGAGGGGATGAAAGTTTTTTACATTCTTGCTAATCCATATGATTATCTGATTTATTGCTTTAGAAGAGAGTCTGATACTCCAGGATTCAACTTTGCTCATCATTTGCAAACTGGTTGTGATCATGAGTACTTTAAAACTAATCCAGGTATTACTCTATTGGAATACTTGCAAGATCCATATGATGCAATTCAATATCAAGAACACACTGATGGATATCTGAATAATGTTTCCAGAAAGTATGAATTGTTCTTTATTAAGTATGAGACTTTGAAGGATGTTGATGTTATGAGAAAAGTTAAGAAGTTCTGGGAACTTCCAGATTCCTATCCCGATTTTCAGTTTAGAGAAAGAAAGAGTAACTGGAAAGATTGTAATCAAATTACTAAAGACCTTCTCAAGAATAAGTATGGTGAGGTGATGCAATGGTATGAAAATCTTCCAGACTATGCTATTCTTGGACCAAGTGATAAAATCTAAATATGAAAATTTTAATTACTGGTCATAAGGGATTTGTTGGAAAATATTTCATACGGAAATATTCTGACCATGAAATTGTAGGAATTGATGTTAAGGATGGTAATGACTGTAGAGATTATTTTAAATTGTCTGATGATAAATTCGATCTAGTTATTCATCTTGCTGCTATTGTTGGTGGTAGACAAACTATTGATAATAATCCACTTTCAGTTGCTACAGATTTATCTATTGATTCTGAAATGTGTCAGTGGGCATTAAGAACTAAACCATCTAGAATTGTTTATTTTTCATCTTCTGCAGCATATCCAACAAGACTTCAAAAAACGAAGTATCAACTTAAGGAAAGTGATATTGACTTGAGTGATATTAGTAATCCAGATATGACATATGGATGGTCTAAACTTACTGGAGAGTTTTTACTTCAGTTTTTGAACAGAGAAGGAATTAAAACTCATGTGTTTAGACCTTTTTCTGGATATGGTACAGATCAGGATTTAGATTATCCTTTTCCGTCTTATATTAAAAGGGCAAATGATCTTGCAGATCCTTTTGATATTTGGGGAGATGGTAATCAAGTTAGAGATTTTATTCATATGCGTGATATTGTTGATGCAGTTGATACTGCAATCAGGGAAGATATTACAGAACCAGTGAATCTTGGGTGGGGAATAGCAACGTCTTTCAATGAACTTTTTTCTATTGTGACTTCGTTGAAGGGGTATAGTCCAGAACCAAATCACATACAAACTGCACCAGTTGGAGTTCAGTATAGGGTATGTGATCCATCAAAGATGCTCAGTTTTTATACACCTAAAATAACACTTGAAGAAGGAATCGCAATGGCGTTGAGAGGTGAAGTATGAAATTTAAACTAACTGATATACCTGTTGTCTATATTAATCTAGATGAGCACACAGAAAGAAGAGATTCTATTCAGAGTAGTTTAGAGAATCTAGGATTTAAAAATATTATTAGAGTTTCTGGATTTAAAGATCCTATTGGCAAAAGAGGATGTGCTTATTCCCATGCTCTCGCATTGGAAGAAATTGATCCTCCATTTATTCTTCTTGAAGATGATTGTCTTCCCTTGAACTTTATTGATGAGATTGAAGTTCCGGATGAGTCTGATGCTGTTTATCTTGGAATTTCTTCTTGGGGAAGAATGAATTCTCATTCTGGACCTTGTGTTCAGTGGGAAAGTGTTGAAGGGCATTCTGATCTTGTTAGGATTTATAATATGCTCAGTGCTCATGCAATTCTTTATATCAACCCAGATTATATTGACTTATGTAAGAGAATATCTTACAATGGTTATCTGATATCTGATCATCATGATATTGGATTTGCAGAAGTTCAGAGATATTATGATATCTTTGCTTTTGATTCTCCAATGTTTTATCAAACAAGTTCCAACGGAACAGATAAAAAATTGAGTAGTTATCCATCTATTGAGTTTATGATGCCTGATACAAGATTCTGGTTACCTTTGGGGATTAAGTAATGAAAAAAATAGTTATATGGGGTCATAAGTTAGGAACCCATACACACTCATATGTTCATTATGGATATTGGAGGGCTGCTGAATATATTGGGTATGCTGTTGAATGGTATGATGATAATGATGATGTAAGTAGTGTTGATTTTTCTGATACTATTTTTATTACCGAACATAATGTCTGTAAGAATATGCCAATCAGAAATGATTGTGTATATTTTAATCACAATATAGATCGTCCTTTTGATAATACTAATAGGAGTGATATAACACATCCAAGGTATTTCAACTTTGTTTATTTTGCAGATAGATGGAATCCTGCAGATAACATTACTTGGCCAGACAATAATGAGTTGCAATACATTGACCTGCATCATTATTTTCATTCAAAGACTAATACATTAACCACAATGTGGGCAACTGATCTTCTTCCAGATGAAATAGATCAAGTTGAACCAGAACTATTTGATGAGTCCAAAGATAGTATATACTTTGTAGGTACACCTAACGGAAGCAACATCAATAAGTTTATGGAGATATGCTCCAAGAATGGTAAACCATTTAAGTTAGTTGGTGGATGGAGTGGATTATATGCTAATAGTGCTCCAGATATTAATCAGAACATTCAACTTGTAAGAGACTCTTACATCTCTGTTGATATTAGAGATGCTCCACATTTAGTTCAAGGTAGATACTACCCTTGTAGATTGTTTAAGAATATCAGTTACGGTAAATGGACTGGATCAAATCACCCAGAAATCGCTGATGTATTTGGAGATCATTTTACAACAGATTCTAACTTAGATAATCTGTATGAAAAACTTGTTGAAGATTCTAGGAATTGCACCGAACAGAAAATGAGAAGTGCGATGAATTTCATTCGAGATGGACATACTTATGCTAGTAGACTCAAGAACTTCTTAAAAATTATTGAATGATATTCTATCGTTATGAAGGCACTTCACTTATCACATCACTATGGTTGCTTGAAAGACCATCAATACATTTGTAATGAACTTGGAATTGATTTAGAAAGCAAGTATTCTAGGTGGGGTCAAGTAATTCCAAAAGATACTTATGTCATCACTAAAGATATTGCAAACAGTATTTGGTCTGAACATAAAGACTATTTTAATACCTTTGATTATATTGTAACTTCGGATACATCACCACTTTCAAGAATATTTTTAGAAAACATTGACTCTTTAAAACCCAAGATTATTATCTGGGTATGTAATCGTTTCAACTATAATATGGAGAACGATATTGAGTATCATAATTTAATCAGAAATTATTCCAATGATAGTAGAGTTAAGATTGTACCTTATACTGAATTTGAAAGGTACTGGTTAAATCGATTCGACATTCAAACCCAATATGAAACTATTAGACCAATAGGACTTGTAAATCCAGATCCTATTAATAATTCTGAAGAACATAATGTTGGATTGGATGGTGATTACAAGTTCGATGACTCTGCTGGTGATGTTTTAGTATCAAGATATCATAATGATAATATTTTTCAAAATTCAAAAGAAAAGTGTGAATCTTTTGGATTAGTTGCTAGACATGCAAAATATCGTGGAGCAGTAGAACTTGAAACATTGGTAAAAAACTATGAATGTTTTCTGATGTTTCCTGATGCTTATTCTAAGTTTACTGCATTTGAATTAATGCAGTTTCAAATGCCAGTCATTCTTCCATCTGAAGATTTACTTCTCAAACTTTCTAGGCAACCAAATTATTTTTTCAGTACAGGAGTTGTTCCCGAAACAGTAAAATATTGTGAATGGTATAATGAATACTATGAGCAGTTTGCTGTTTATTTTGAGGATTTGGAAGGGATTGGTGATGCTGTTCAGATGGTTAAAGACAATAGAGAACAAATTTGTGATATAATGAAAACATGTTCTCAACAACACAAAGAAAAAACCCTTCAACAATGGAAAGAAATTTATGACTGAAAAACAATATAACCTAACAGTTGCTCAAGATTGGGTTCCTTATTTCAAACAGTTGTTTGATACGATTGAGATCAATTCTTTTCTGGAGTTTGGACTTGGTGTTGGTACAGAGTTTATTTGTGACAATGCTAAAGAAGTTACTTCGGTTGAACTTTCTCTTGGTGATTACAATCTGAAGTGGACTAATCAGACTAAAGAAACTCTAAAAGATTATACAAACTGGAAACTGAATTATATTCAAGTTCCTGATGAGATTGTCAAATCTAATCAAGATGCAATCAATAATCAATATCCTCTTTCTGATCTTTCATATCTCCCAGTTCTTGGTGAATTGGTAACTCCTTTTATGACTGAAAAGGAGTATGATGTAATTTTTGTTGATGCTGGAATTCATAACAGAGGAGATATTGTAAACTTTGCATTTGGTCATGCTCCCATTATTGCATGTCACGATAGTGATAGAACTGGTAGAGTTATCAAAAATATCTACGGTTATAATATCGTGAATCCTCCAGAAAACTATATTGAAATTCATAAACAAAATAGTTATTGTGGTACTACTTTTTGGGTAGACTCTACTCTTGAAGGTTCTGATGTTCTTATTGAAGTTTTGAAAAACGCATGAAAAAGTATAAGAAGTTTATGGATGGTGCCTTTTCACCATACTATTCAGATGAAGTGTTTATTGAAAATTATGGAAGAGTTCCTAAATTCAGATATGATACTTTTAAGAGTTGTTGGGATTTGGTAAAGAAAAATAAGTTTAAGACCATTGTTGAACTTGGAACATCAAGAAGTTTTGTTGATGGACAATATCCTGGATGCAATTCTGATGATACTTCTTTTTGGGAACCAGAAAATCCAGAAGTGTGGGATTGGTCTGCTGGATGCTTCACCCGTGTATTTGGTGAATTGATTCAGGGGACTGATATTGAAATGATATCAATTGACTTGATGCCAAATCACATCACTCGCTCTAAAATCATGACAGAAGGTTTATCTAATATTGAACACTTTGTTATGTCTTCTGAAGAGTTTCTAGAATCTGGTGAAGGACAAATTGACTTTCTCTATATGGACACTGGTGATGTGACACCCATTGAACCAACTGCACAATTACATCTCAGAGAATCTAAGATTCTTGTTGAAAAGAATTTGATATCTGAGAATGGGTTGATTTTGATTGATGATGTTCGCAACCCACAATCTATGAAGCAGAATGATAATGAATATGGAAAGGCAAAGTATTCTATCCCATACTTGCAGAATAATGGATATGAAATTATAATAGATGAATATCAGGTTCTTATGCAAAAAGTGAAATGAAGAGTTTAGTTACTGGAGGCGAGGGATTCATTGGATCTCACGCTGTGGAGCGATTAAAAAATCTTGGTCATGATGTAGTTATTGTTGATAATAAAAATTCAGCAATATCTGATATCAGAGATTATCAATTAATCAAATCTCTGATGGAAGGAGTAGATTTTGTATTTCATTTTGCAGCAGAGTCTAAGATTGGAACTTGTATTGAAAACCCAATTCAAGCAGCAAGCACCAATGAACTTGGTACCTGTACCCTTCTTCAAGCAGCAAGAGAGAGTGGTGTAAGTAGATTTATCTATTCATCCACCTCTGCTGCTTATGGAAGCAATCCTTGTCCCAATGTGGAAACTCAACCTGATGATTGTCTTAATCCATATTCTGTATCTAAGGTAAACGGCGAAAAGTGGTGTAAGACTTATACGGATTTGTATGGTTTAAAAACTGTGATTCTTCGCTACTTCAATGTATATGGTCCTGGACAACCCACTAGTGGGCAGTATGCTCCTGTGATGGGTATATTCACACGTCAGCGTGATGCTGGTGAACCTCTAACTATTGTGGGTGATGGAGAGCAACGTAGAGATTTTATTCATGTTAGTGATGTTGTAAATGCTAATATTATGGCAGCATTATCTAATCAAGAGGATGAATATTATGGACAAGTGTATAATGTTGGTAGTGGAACCAACTACTCAGTAAATCAAATTGCTGCTATGATCTCTGACAATACAACTAATATCCCTGCACGTCCTGGTGAGTGTCGTGTGACCCTAGCAAATTATGATAAAATCTATAAAGCATTTGGATGGAAACCTCAAATAAAACTTGAAGACTGGATTAATGGATAAGAATAAATCATTATATAAGCTCAAAGGTCTTCCGCCCATTTATTGTATCAATCTTGATGAAAAACCAGATAGATGGCAGTTTATGGAAGACCAGTTTAAGCACTGGGAAATTGAAAACTATGAACGTGTCTCTGCTTATGATGGTAGAGATGATAGAGATTTAGGTGAAATCTTGAAGGGAAGATATCCCGATCAAATGACTTCTGGTGAAGTTGGATGTGTAACTTCACACCTCAAAGCAATGAAAATGTTTTTGGAGACTGATGCTCCTTGTGCTTTGGTGATGGAAGATGATTGTGACATCAGCACTGCTGCTCACTGGGGATTCACTTGGAAGGACTTTTATGCAAAAGTTCCTTATGACTATGATGTGATTCAACTTGCAATTATTAATCCTGCAAGTGTTCATGTTCAAATGCATAAGAGATTTGTAAATGACTTCTCTACTGCTTGTTATATGATTACTCGTCATCACGCAGAGAAATTAGTTCGTCTTCATTGTCGTGGTGATAAGTATAAATTGGATCAGGGTGTAAAACCCCGTGCAGTTGCTGACGACCTGATTTATAATTCAGGAAACACGTTTGCTATTCCCCTTTTCTTGTATAAGATTAATTTGGGATCTGACATTCATGATATTCACGTTGATGTATTTCATCGTAGTAGTCATGATGGTCTATGGCAGTTCTGGAGGAATCAATCAGCAGATATATCTGATTGGAACCAGTTTTTTGATTACAATCCTTACACTGGAAGACTCCCTCCTGGGTTTGAAGGTAAGTAATTATACTTAATATGTCGGGAAACCGTAACAAGAGGGGATTGACCCCTCTTTATTTTTGCTATATAATTCTGTTGTAAATCTTTACAAAAGGAAATGACTGTAACAAAAAACGAGTTCGGGCAAATGAATATGTGGGCAACCGAACCTGCAATGTATATGACTGATGAAGACCGTGCCAAGTATGGTATGGAGTCTCATAATGAGCGTGCCGAAAAACTGAATGGTCGTGTTGCAATGCTTGGTTTTGTAGCAGCAGTCATTTCCTATGCTACCACTGGCAGTCTGTTCTTCTTCGGTGCCTTCGGCATTTGACAATGGTACAGATTTGCTTTACAATCACTAGTATCGCCTTCTTCGTTTTGTTGGCGTACTCTGTTGAACAATTATCCGAAACTTACTAAAACAAATGTCTTTTAATATTACTCTCCGTGCCGCCGATGGTACTGAAAACACTATTACCTGTGATTCCGATCAGTACATTCTTGATGCTGCAGAAGAGCAAGGTGTTGATTTGAATTATTCTTGCCGTGCAGGTGCTTGTTCCTCTTGTGCTGGTAAGATTGTGAGTGGTACTGTTGACCAGTCTGATCAATCCTTCCTTGATGATGATCAAATGGAAGAGGGGTTTGTTTTGACCTGTGTCGCATATCCCACTTCTGATTGTGTGATTGAAACTGACCAAGAAGAGAATCTGTACTGATGGCAAAGTTCTATCTTTTCTCAAAAGAATCCTGTGGTCCATGTATGCTAGTGGACAAGTATATGCGTTCTATTAAAGATGAACGCACCAGTCTTCTTGAAAAGGTTGACCTTGAAGATGTAAGTGATACTCCCATTCCACAAGAGAATCTTGACCTTGCAAAGCGTTACGGCGTAACTGCAACTCCAGTTCTCATCATTACCGATGATGAAGGAAATAAACTAGAAGAGTTCGTTGGTGGTATGGGAATCACTCAAAATATTCGTAAGATGTTTAATCAGTATGTCGAATCCTAATCAACTCTACGAGGACATGGAAAAACTCAATGCTCTCTATGAGGAGTTGTGTTGGGACCACAGTGACGAACTAGTCTTCACCCACGATGGTGAAGAGATTATTATTTACAACAAAACAAAACAGGAGAACGAACAATGAACGAACGCGCAGAACGTATTAACGGTTGGGCAGCAATGATTGGTGTCATTGCCGCAATGGGATCTTATGCTGTTAGTGGCCAGATTATCCCTGGTATTTGGTGATGTTATTACTAGCAACTTGTATGCTAGGTGCCTTTATAATTCATTCAGCACTAAAAGATATTGATGTTGACGATGATGATGATATGGATGGTGGAATGTTGATTCCCGCATATAACCCAATCTAATATAAAAAGACTCACTATATAAGTCAGTGGGTCTTTTTTTATGCCTAGCAATAGAATCAATAAGGATGAGATGAAGTGTTATATCCTCAAATTAAAGAGTCAGGTGGACTCTGATGTTGGTTGGTATCCTGGTGAGAAAGAAGTTGCTCACAAATATCTGAACAAAGTACTAGACAAGATCGACGAGTATCGTCTATAATACTGGGGTCTTCGGGACACACCACACCTCAATCAAACGAGGACTTGACAAGTGGTGAAAACCGAAGTATACTAAATAAATCAACACGTTAAGGAATGTAAAGATTCCTTAAACAGTTGTAACACCTGCCGCTTGACCGAGACTAGGCAGGTCTACCAATCCGTCTCTCATATCCCTGGCTGAGGGTGCCGGGGAAATAGTAACTCCACCATTCCCTGATGGTCTTACTTTTAGTTCAAAACAATGCAATCTACTCTTCAACAAAAACAACAATCGAATACTTGGGAACAGTTCACTGGCTGGGTTACAAGCACCAATAACCGCCTTTATGTTGGTTGGTTCGGAACTCTTATGATTCCAACCCTGCTTGCTGCTACGATGTGCTTTATCGTCGCATTCATTGCTGCTCCTCCCGTCGATATTGACGGTATTCGTGAACCCGTTGCTGGTTCACTCATGTACGGAAACAACATTATCTCTGGTGCTGTTGTTCCTTCTTCTAACGCAATTGGACTCCACTTCTATCCCATCTGGGAAGCTGCATCACTTGATGAATGGCTTTACAACGGTGGTCCTTATCAATTGGTCG
>Ga0208428_1000466_pt1 | contig 18480 bp, 32 predicted proteins | sample DEB08_DNA_11_FD_184535 | JGI IMG/M metagenome (GOLD analysis project Ga0208428, IMG submission 184535) | Aqueous microbial communities from the Delaware River and Bay under freshwater to marine salinity gradient to study organic matter... | ecosystem: Environmental > Aquatic > Marine > Coastal ... | reverse complement strand
AGCGGTATTAGAACTTAATGCTGCTAACTTTTGAACACCCACTAAAGCATCGGAGTTAGCAATTGTACCGTCTCTCGCTTCGTTTAAGCCTGTTACAGCTCGTATCATATCTAAATAATGATTTAGGTTACCAATAAGCATTTGTGCTTTAGAAGCGCCTGAATTGCTTGTAAGTTGTTGTATTGGAACTTTACCTTGATTGTAATCTCCTTCTTGAGTGTAACTCCTACCAATAACAGAACCTGTTTGGAAATAAAGTCTTAATGCGTCTTCTGGACTATAAGCTGCTCCCGTCCCTAAGTCTACCTCGTTTAAACCATCTGCATCTATATACACACCATCTGGAACTGTCCTAGCTATTACTTGTTGTAATTTTAAATGAGTCATCTGAATTAAATCAGCATACGGAATCATTCTTCTTACTAGTGATTCAATCACACCTTTATACATTCTCGGCGCAACTGCCACATAATTTGGAATAGCGTGTTGAGAAGCTGATTTAGGCCTTACCATGTTCTTAGCAAGCTCCCATTTTAAAATTATATTTGTCCCCATCACCATCACACCATCATACCAAACATCAATTGTCTTTTCTATTTTTTCAAAATTATTTTCCTCCATCATTTCGTCTGGTGGATTAAATCCATCATCCTTTTCTATCATACTAATATTTCCGTTATCTTTTACTTTTTTCTTATAAACCATCTTCTTAGTGGTTTTATAATTAAAGTACATCAACGTACAAGTGTCACGATAGAATATATCGTTTTCGTAAAACTGTGCTGTATTAAAGTAATCATACCAACTCTGACTGTATTTAGAAATTGTATCTAAATCATCATTTGTAAGAGTAGGGTCAATTTTCATTAACTCTGCAATTGGCACTGTTTTAATTTCACCCCAATAAAAACAATCTTTAAAATGAGGGTCTTCTGTATAACTATAAACTACATTAGCAGGGTCTACATAAGAAACCTCTACACCTGAACCAGGAAGAAACTGGTGTTTTGCTACAGCCATACCCGTCACCATCATATCGTAATCTAATCGCTTACGTATATCATTGTAATGATTTTCAGCAAACATTGTATCAATCGCCTCTTCTTCAGCAATCTCTATGGCTGGTTTGTAATTTAAATTCATATAAAGCGATAACTCTTCGTCGCTCGCTGGTAATTCATCAGGGTTCATTATAAAAGGGTCAAAACCTGTCCCCTCCTGAATAACTGATAAAACATCTTTAGCAGCCATTTGACCTTCAATCATTTCTTGATACTTATTTCTTTTAGATTGAGATAATGCATCTTGTGCGTAGGCTTTTACTTTAAACAATCTATCAGACATTCCGTTTACAACGATGTCTACAAACTTTGGAATAATAGGAACTGGAGTCCAGTCTAAATTTAAATAAGATAAATCACCGTCAACGGCTAACTCATTTTTATACTTTGCTATGGATTGTTCACCTCTTGCATATAGGCGTAATCTGTTAAAGTCCCTCCACTGACTATAGTATCTACATCCGTTAGAATCTTTACGAAACCATTCATATTGAATAGCCTGTCCTATTTGTAATCCAAACTCATCAGTTGCTTTCTCAGCATCAGATACGAATTGACTAGGGAATCCTACAGATGAAATGTTTATGTTTACCTCTTTCATCTAATTAATTCACTTAATGTTCCTTTATTATTATATGTTGCAAAGTTAAGACTTATTTTTGATTCTTTTTTCTGGGGCAAGTACACATTTTTTTGATTTGCCATAATAGCTAACCCTGAACTTATACTTGCATCAAACTTTGTTCTTGCACTAATATCAAACCTAGCCCAGTCTTCTAGAGTTCTAGTAAAATAAACATTACCCATCTCATCTCCAGCACGATGAACTCCTTCTAAATCTATACCTACATGCTTTTCTATATAAGACTCTATGGCAGCAGCGTGTGATTGTTTTACATCCTCCGAAGTATTTGGTATGCCTCCAAGTTCTTTTTCTGTTTTTGAAAGTTTATTGTAATGCTTATCAGGTCTATTCATACTAAACCCTCTATAACCTCTGTTTTTAAAATGATACAACAGCCTTGGTTTATTATTCTCTACAAGAATTGGCATACCATAAAACACACAAGCCATCAATACTTCTTCAAAAAATATTTCTGCTGTTTGTGGCCTTGCTACATATTCTAAGAAAAACTCATTACTTGGAGCTTCATCCATATTATATTTAGTTAAACCATGCAATGCTCCATTAGAACCTCCACCTCCAACTGTTCCAGATATATCATAAGAGTCACAACCAAACGCTCCTATATGTTCATTGGCTGGAAAAAATATTCCATGCTTTTGAATTTTTCTATTATTAAGACCTTTCTTAGGTGTCCAAGAAACTTTAAATCTACCCCTAGAGTCAGGAGTCCATATAACCTCTGAATCTTTTACACCATCCTTCCAATAGAATCTACCTCTAGTTACATGATGCTCCATAATAAGTGAATCATTGTAATCTATCTGCTGGTAAATTTTAGTAAGGTTAAATAAAGAAGATTTACTTTCATCTCTAAATGCGTGTGATTCTGTTCTGGGAAACTGTCTGTAAAATTCATTCAAAGCATCAGCATCTTTCCTTAACGAATCTACTTCTGCTTCCCAGTAATCAATTGCTCCATTTGTAATCCATTCACCATCCACACCTTTTATTTTTTTATCTGGAGCTCTAAACACTGGCATACCAAACCTATCTATAAATCCTTCCATGTTCCATTCCATTGGAATAAAAAGCGAATACAGTCCAGATTTAGTTTGACCATTTGCATTACGAGTCTTCAAATCTGAATCCTCAAATAATTTTTTAAAATTCTCACCACCTTTACTTAGAGCATTTGAAGTAGACCCCATCATACACTTACCGATTATCTTACTACCCAATCTTAAACAAGTTTTTGTTACACGCCAGTTGTTCTGAATATTGTTTGGTTTAAGCCACTTACCTGATTCATCGTGTACTAAAAGTAAAAGTTTTTCACCATCATAAGAGTTGTCGTCTGTATTCTTCCAGTCAATTGTAGTGTCAAGACCTGTTAATTCTTCATCCATTACCTCATGCATATTTTTTTTTGTAATCTTAGAGGCTGGAACTCTGAAGGCTAACTCTGTTTTAGGTTTATCCATACCATCTTGTATAGGTTTAAAAAAGAAAGGGAGTCTGTTAGCAATAGGAACAACTTTGTCGGTAAACATTTTTTTAGCATCCGAACCAGTCTTAGAAAGTATACCAACTCTTGAATCTCTAGCTAGCGTTCCTGTGTTTACACATTCTGATGACCCCATAAAAGAAAACCCTGAACGTCTTATTTTAAGATAGTCCATTCCAAAACACCTCTTGTCTGCCTTACAAGCCTCCCAGTATAAAAAGAATATTCTATTAGCTTCCCTAAAATCTGGATAACCTACATCAATACTTGTCCACTGCAGATACATATAATGAGAGCCTGTCATATATGTTGCCTTCCCATTGTTATAAAACCAAAATCCCAACTCTCTTCTATCAAACTCAGACTCTATATAATCAACCCATTTGTTTTTAAATAATGAAGGCCTGTCGTTCCACTGAAATATAGAATTGATTCTTGATAAATCTCTAGGCAGCTCTTGCCTTTCCCAGTACTGCTCTTCTTTTTTATTAGAACGTTTAAACAACTCCTTTGGTTCTTGAGGGAGTGCTATAGCCAGACCGTTTATATTTATTATCTGACCTATTGTTCCATTTTTTGATATAACAACAACATCATACTTTTCACTATACCCATACAACCACGTCTTCGCTCTATTCTTTTTTGTTAGAACAGACCTTGGAATGTAATCTTTAATTACGTGATATAATTTATTTTGACCTTCGTTCTGCAAACCCTTGTTTTGTATTTGTTTTATCCACTTGTCCTCCAGAGTTAATTACTTCCTCCTCAACATCTATTTTATTTAATATCTCAAACGCATCAAATATAGCAAGTTTCTTAGTTGCTGCTGCGTTTTTTAATCTATCTGCCGCCAACTCATCATCAGGGTCAGGTTTAATAATGTCTTCTTTTGCAACTTTAATTAATTGCTCTACAGCTCTACGACCTGCGTGTATAATTTCTTTTTTTAATTCTTCTGAGTTCATAACTTCATTGTTATTTGATGGTCATACATTCTATATAATTTTTCATCATCAACTGTAAACTCATATTCACTCTCAGGTTTAAAAGATATCCTATCTCCAGGATTTACACCTTGAGAAGATAAATATTTGTTTGCATATTTCATAATACCAATTAATGGTTCTTCTTTTCCTAGCTTCATTATAAATGATTCTTCTACAGGCACAGGTTTAACAAAACAATATCTATCGTGACAAACCCAATGGTCATTATGCTTGTACATAAAAAACTGGTCTTGCTCTATAAAAAACAAATTGTCTTTAAAAAAACTTTTACCGCTTTTCTGCCTACCTTTCATATCATTATAAAACTTAAAAACATTATGGTGTACTAAAAGCAAATCCCCTACCTCTATTTCTCCATCATATCCAAGTGGAGTAGCTACAACCACTCCTTGTCTATTAGAAGCTTTATGGTTTTCTTCAGAGGTGCTTGTAATAAAATCAATACCATCAATATTTTTTGTGTTGGTATATCTTTTATCATCAAATGGTTTAACGATAAAATAAAAAGGTGACCTCATTAAAAGTTTATATTATATTCAATTGATACTGGCATATTAGAGTTGAACTCTTTCCAAAGAAGTATTTCTCCTTCTCTTTTTATCCAAATTTTTACACTGTCACTTCGCTCTACATATTGTATTAAATGAATGTAATACTTTCCTCCTAACACATCTTGCCCTACAATATAGTGCATAGCATCCGATTTATAGTTAGGTCCTATAGAGATTTTACGAATATCCATTAGATTAAATTTAATTAATACAAAGATATAAATAATTTACCTGCCTTGACCTCTATATTTTTTTTGGTAATACTTAGAAGATTTTAGTTTAGATGTTTTAGTTTTAGCGTGCACACCTGGCCTACGAGTTTTTGGTTTCTCATAGCGAAGCACAGACATTGTCTTAGCCATTTAATTAGATTTATTATTTAATTTTTCAAACGTTCTCATACCACCCAGTCCTAGCATACCTACAAGAACAGTTATTAAGTGTTCCATCTGCAGTGCAGGAGGAGCTGTATCAGCGCCTACATACCAAACAAGCAGGTCTCTTATGATAAAGTTATATGCAAGAGCTATACCACATATCCATCCTATGAAAGGTCTCCAGCCAGCCACAAAGATTGTCCTGTGTTGCGCCTCCATTTTATTAATGGCAGTTTGCATTTCAATAAGTTTTTGTGGGTCTATCTCTTTACCTTTAATAAGCTCTCTTATTTCTAAGCCTAGACCATCTACACCTGAGTCACTAAATCCTAATAATTTTTTTAATAGTTTAAGCATAAGTCCAAATTACGTTTTGTGTTTTAATTGGGTCAGCATCTACATGTATAAATGTTTTTGCTATTCCAATGCGATTGAATCCAACCTCAAGTAGCGCTGATAATATTGCATATCTGTTCGCAGAGGATGATACATGTATATCGGCAGCGAATCCTCTAAGATGCGACGAGTCCTCTTTCCCTCCCACTTTTGCATTATGTTTTGGAGTTCTGAAGCCGGAATTAATTTTGAATGGTGTCCCTGCAATTGTACGTGCATTGTCGAGCAGGCGGAGAAAATGCTCATCCATATTATTCCCACTGTCAGGAAAATCAGGCGAGTCAAATTCTTCATAATTAAAATGTTTCACTTTTTTTGTAAGAGTTGATATATCTTGATAATCGTATATACTATAGTTGCTAGTAAAAGTAGGCTTTGTAAAGCCTCGTTAATTTCAGCTATACTTATTACTAAAACTGTAATACCTAACACTGTAGGTTCGAAGTCTAAATTCATCTTATTCGGTTTCATCTGTTACTGGTTCAACTAAATCCCAACTTTGAGTATCCTCATTCCAGGAATACATATTGTCATCCTCTGGCATTGGCGTTGGGGGTTGCCAATCACTGTTATCGTCTAAAGACCAACTTGGGTAAGGTTGAGGCGCAACAAAGATATCATTTACATCATCATAAGTAAACCCAACTCCTGCAAACTGTTTTCTTACAGAATCGTTATAAGATGTTTGCACCCAGTTGGTGTGACCAAAGAGCGAAGAACAAAACTCTACTCCTTTAGCTTCATTCTCTTGACCCTCGTCATCAAGAAGCTCGTTGTTGTGTACAACAATAACTTGTTTTACTACGTTATTCTCATCAAGTTCTGCAAAGTGTGCCATAATTATTTTACAAAAATACTATTTTTTTTATTATGGTGTTGGGTTTTCTTTAAAGGCCATGTAGATTATGGTATTACCACTTCCGTTTGCAGTTGGTTCTTGGTTTACAGTAAACCCGTCAGAATCAAAAGAAACAAAAACACCTGTTTCGTTTGCTTCTGCTTGGCTTGAATTAGCAAATAAAGCTAAAGAACCACCTCTTGATGAATCAAATATTGACCAAAAAGTAGTAGAAGCAATATTTTTTAGCATAACAAAATTAGGCTGGAATCCTAATCCAGTTATTGCCCTATTACTAGTAGCATTACCCACATAACTTCCAAACTTGCTATATCCACTTACTGAATGGAAACAATAAGCTATATAATCATCTACACTTCCTGATAAACTTGTTCCAATATTAAATATTGTTGATGTTGGAGGTGTTGAATTAAATATACTACCACCTGATGAACCATTATTTGTTTCAGCATCACTTGTATTTAAATTAACAAAATAATAAGCAGGATTTGCACCTCCGTTTAGGTAAGCATTATATGTGTACCAAGGACTTATGCCAGTTAATCTTTTTGTAATTATCATTTCAGGAGTAGCACTTAAACCGTGTCCTATTGTTGCTGCTGAACCATTACCAGTCCATTTAGAAATACTAAATCCAGCTGCTTGATTGGCGCTAACTAAAGATTGTATTGTTCCATCTGTGTTTGAAGTTGGCACTGGACTTGCTTTCCAGCTCCATCCGACATAGGTGTTAGGAGCTCTATTTGTACCTCCATTATTTCCAAGTGTAAACCCATCAGTGTCAAAAGAACTAAACCCTTCGTTTGGAGCTGTATTTAATATTTGAGCTGCAGTGGAATCACTTGAAAGTTGTTCATTGACACCCCTAAGCATATCATATAAAGCGTGAGATTCACTACCACTTACTCTTCTTTTTATCCAAACAAAAGAAGGTTGAAACCCTAACCCTGATATTGCATTTGTGCCATCATTACCAGTCCACAATTTATTTGCAAAACTATCCGCTAAAACTGGAGCAGCACTCGGGTCTGCAGCAAATGCCATATAGATATATGTACCTCCTGAAGCATTCCAAGATGTATCATTGTTTATTATTTGAAAACCATTAGATAAAAAATTAACTGCATCACCACTTACATTAGACTCTGCATTATCTAAATTCGGGAATAAAGTTTTTTGTCTTGGATTAGAGGGGCTTCTTTTGTTATCAAGCAACCTCCAGTTTGCTGAACTATCTGTTCTTTTAACAATTAAAAAAGCTGGTTCAAATCCTGTATTTACAATTGGCCCATTTGTTGAGCCGTTACCTGTGTATGTGTCAAACTTTGAATAGCCTGACTTTTCTGCAAAACAATATGCTATATACGTACCTGCATTATCATTACTACTACCTGTGTTTGCACCAGTACCTAAATAAAATACAGTAGAAGTCGGTGCAGTTGCATTAAAATAATTCCATGTGTCTATTGACCCATTATTATCAAAACTAAGAGTTTGATTACCTGTCCAACTTAATCCAGCTCCTCCATTTATCCAATTAAATCCAGCTCCTCCATTTGTTCTTTTTATTATAACTACTTTAGGGGCAGCTCCTAATCCGTGCCCTACAGTGTCTGCATTACCCGAACCATTATAAGTTACAACACTGAATCCAGCTTTTGTATTTGCTTGTACTGTACTTGTGATTGTTCCATCAGTATTGCTGCTTGTAGTTCCTCCTCCCGCTTTCCAACACCATGCTACGTAATCATCTCCTGATGCGTTAGTATAACCACCTGTTCCTGCTACTGTAAACCCATCAGCATCAAAACTCCTAACACCATTTGTTGCCTCTGCTACTTGCTCCCCATTAGTATTTGAAGCTAAAGCATTTTGCCCTCGGGTACTATCAAACAATTGATGCCATGTACCTGCGGTATTTCTATTTTTAATCCACACTAAATCAGGCTTGAAACCAACGCCAGTTATAGCATTTGTGCTATTATTACCTGTGTATAAAACCGCACTAAAATGCTCACTAGGTATTGGCGGTATTTCTTCTGATTGTAATACCCTCCATTGTGTTCCATCATAAAACTCAACCACGTTATTAGTCGTGTTATATCTCCACTCACCTGTACTTGGACTTGTTGGTCTCTGCGCAGTAGTACCTGAAGGTAACTTCAAAGCAGTGTTTAAACTTCCTAAGTCAAATAATTCCGGGTTTGTAATTTTTGTCGTTGCCATAATTTATGCTGTATATGTTCCGCTTCCTGTGTACGTTAATATTGTGTCTGAACCATCTGTGGTAACTGTTGGACTTCCTGATGTATTTCCTGAATAATCTACTGTTAATAGTCTTAATATTACAATACCTGACCCACCTGTCCCTGTACCACCAGTAGATGTTCCACCACCAGCTCCTCCACCACCACTTCCGGTGTTTACAGTACCGTTTCCTCCATTTCCAGCATTAACATTTCCTCCATTTCCACCACCACCAGCGCCTCCTGCTCCACCAGTTTGTGAAGATGTACCACCACCAGCACCTCCACCTCCACCAGCATACGTTACCGATGAGCCAGTAATTGAAACGGCTAAACCTGCTCCACCACCACCACCAGTTGTAGAATTTATTGCTCCACCAGCTGCAGCTGCTCCACCACCACCAGCTGAAGACCTACCAGTTCCAGAACCCCCTGTTGGACCTCCATTAAATCCTTGATTAGCAGTACCCTGACCAGGTGTACCACTAGCATCAGTTGCTTGAGCTCCTCCAGAACCACCATCCCCAGCAGAACCAAATCTATCACCTCCATCACCACCTCCTTCAGAAGTAATAGTAGAAAAATTAGAATCTGAACCCTTAGTATTTCCTGTTCCACCACTTCCCACTGTTATTGTATAAGTAGTTAAAGTAGTTAAAGCTAATGATGATTCAGCTGATGAACCACCTCCAGATGTAGAGCCATAAGACGTTCTCAATCCTCCCGCACCTGCTCCACCTCCACCAATACCTCCAGCACCGTCACCTAAAGCTGTTCCTCCACCACCACCTCCAGCGACTACCAAAAAGTCAACTTGTACAGGAGGTACTGCAGTATTGTTTATCGCTATCCATTCAGCTCCATTATAATACTCGATTGAAGAAGCAGAACCTTGAGAACTCTCATACGTACTGTTTCTAACCATACCTGTAACATTTGTAGCTGGTCTCTCTGTTACTGTTCCTGTAGGGATTTTTAGTCCACTCTCTGAAGTCGCTTCATTTAAATCTACTAATTGTCCTCTAATTTTTGTTGTTGCCATATTATTCTATTGTAGATTCTACCAATTCCCAATTTATAATTTCTTCATTCCAAATATACGAATTTCCATCATCTGGATAAACTACTGGTGCTTCCCATAGACAGGAATCTTCATTTAGAGTCCAAGACTCAAATGGCTGCGGCGCATAAAACGCATCTCTTACAGGGTCGTAAGTATATCCTATACCTGCATAATTTTTTCTAAAAGGTGTGCCTCCGTTTTGGTGAACACCACCCACTGTATTATAAGAAGTTCTTTTGCACAGTCCGCCTTTTCCGTAATACCCTTCCCAGTAAATTGTATTATCAACTATCTCTGGTGGAAGCGCATGAAGCTCTTCTAGTTTAGCTTGTATCTGCGCATCTATTGCTACAACTTCTTCTATTGGTAAAGATTGACCGGTCTCCTGGTCAACTCTACTATCTTCTAAATCTCTTATTTCTTGCTCTAATGTTTCATCTCTTGCAGATTTTTCATACGTCTCAAGTACGCCTGTTATGACGTTTGTTACTATACACAGCTGATTATTTATTTCTTGATACTTAGCGTCTATCTCTGCTTGCTTTGCTTCAATCGCAGCTGTATCTTCTTCTGTTGGCTCTTCGATAGAAGTAAACGTGCTCATCTCACTCCATAATACTGAAAGCTCTTCTCTTAGAGTTTCTGTTGTTGCGTCGTTATTTAAAAATGCGTAGTGTGCCATCGTTATATTGTTACTGTCATTGTTGTGGAATTATTAAAAACATAATAATTATAAGTTGCGTCTGAATTAGTGCTTGAATATCCCCCTATGTTTGCTGTAATACCGCTTTTATTGACCCTTACCACCACAATACCTGAGCCGCCAGGATAAGCTGGTAAACCTCCAGGGGGTGTTGTCGTTGGAAAAGTAGACCTTCCACCTCCACCTCCACCTAAATTAGTAGTACCTGCTGTACCCCCACCTAGGTTATAGTTGTCACTCTGACCATCACCACCTCCACCTGCTCCACCAGGTGTTGGACTGCTCCATCTTCCAGCTCCACCACCACCAGAATATAATGTTCTACCAGAGTCGGCAAATTCTCTTGTTGTTGTCCCTTGTCCAATTCCTCTTTGGCTTGCACCTCCACCATCACTTCCATCAGTTCCACCACCACCGCTTTGGCCTTCTCCACCACCAGAACCTCCGTCTCCTCCTTTATAACTCTGAGCACCACCTTGTCCACCACCAATAGAATACGTAGTTCCATTGTTAATTATACTTGTAGTTCCTCCCATAACCCCACCTGCGCTAACACCTAAAACTCCGGCTGCTCCACCAGCTCCTACATTAACAGTTACGTTTCCATATAATGCTATAGTGGCTGTAGTCGTGGTATACCCACCACCTCCTCCACCAGGATAATCACCACTTACGTTATTTTGAGCTCCACCTCCTCCTCCTCCGCCTACCATAAAAACTTCAGCGTTTTGTGTTCCAGGAGGTCCAGATGATGTACCTTCAGAGAATCTCTTCCAGTCTGCGTTGTCTTTGTATTCGAGTCTGCTGTCTGTTGTATTTAAACGTAGGTCTCCAGCAACTCCCGTTGGTCTCTGAGCTGTAGTTCCCTTAGCCCATACAAGAGCTCCAGTGTTACCACTCATGTCAATTACGTTTGTAGTTACTTTGTTTGTTGCCATGAGCTAAACGTTATTGTGTTATTACTACTTCAATTCCATTTGCTGCGGTTGTCGGTGGCGCAGTTACAAACGTTAATGTTGTACCCGCTACGCTATAATTAGCTACACCACCAGAATCTAGTGAGTTCTGATATACACCGCTTATATAAATGTTAATATTGTCTGCACTACTTGGAGTAGTTGATAATGTAAATGCTGTTGTTGAGTTGTTTCCAGTGAATTGGTCTTTTACAACTGTAGTTCCTGCGGCAGAAGCAAATGTTATTTCTTGAGCTCCAGTTCTAGTTAAAGTAATTCCTGTACCTGCAGTAAACTGTACAACAGAATTATCAGTACCTGAGCCTGAAGTTAAGTTTAAATCTACATTACTTCCATCAGCAGTAGCATTTAAATCATAAGTGTCTGATGCTGGAACAGTGGCTGCAAATGATATCTCGTTTGCACTAACTCTAGTTAAAGTCATGTTCGCTCCTTGTGTCAGAGTTATTGCATCATTAGTCGCATCACTACCTGCTAGGTTTATATTTGTTGTTGCTGCTGGTACATCAATCGTATATGTTGTTCCAGACAAAAGAGACTTAGCTATTTGTATATTGTCAGTGCCTTTATACCCAACGAAATAATCTATGTCCGCTAGCGTTGCTCCTGTTGTAAATTGTGAAAATTTTACTGCCATTTTATTTTATTTTACGGTGCTTGTTCTGTTATTAAATCTTGACTTCCTGTCTCACTTACCATTTGTACTCCTAATTGTGTTATTATATCTTCTCCTCCATAAGGTGGGTTTACTGAACCTTGATTCGTTCCAATGTAATTACCTATGGCAATGATTAAAGACATATTACCAAAGAGCTATTATGTTTGAAGCACTTGTTCCTGTTGCAAAAACTTTTCTTACATGGACTGGAAAAAACGCTCCTGTATTTATCCCAACAAACGTAACCTCGTCACCGGCTACCGTTTCTACTTTTAAATCTCCTGCCGTACCAATATATAGCACCGCTCCTTCTTGCTCTCCGCCATAAATGACGTAAGCCTTTGCTGTTACAGCAAATATATTATTAGCAACTGTTAAAGTTGTGTCATTCTCAATACCAATTACAGTAGTCTGAGTACCGTCAGTAGTATTAACGACAATCATTCCTAACACTACACCGCTAGTTAAAAACGTAGCGTTGCTGTCAATAAGTTGTGTTGCACTTCCAGAGGTAGTTGTACCGGTTGGCCCTGCAGTTCCTATGTCAGGAATGTCTGTATTGTCAGATGTGTTAACTGACCACGCTCTTCCTGCTTGTAATTTTTGGTATGCCATAATTTATTTTTTATAAGGGAACAAACGGTTGAGACCATCTCGTCTCTCGCTGCACCCGCAATCTTTATTTAATTTTTCTGCTACTATATCTACAGCTTTTTTTATGCCTGTAAATTTAGTAAATTTTTCTATGTCGTCTCCCAGTCCTCTTGATTTCATTTCTTACAAGTACAAATCTTTTCACCGTTTGAACAATCATTCATCTTAAATGATACTGCAAAGATAATCTTATTCCAATTACATTTAAAACCTTTTGTTAGTTTACCCCACCACCTTGCTATTGCGTGTGATGTTTTAATTAGCCATGCTCCTAGTTTTTTCATTTTACTTTTTTTAATCTTGGATTTTTCTTTTTAGCTTTTGCTGAAGCTTTTCTTGTAGCCGATGCTAAAATAGCAGAAGCAGCTTTTTGGCTTACCCCTTGTTTTTTTGCAATCTTTTTTGCTACGTTTTTAAAACCTTTAACCTTTTTTTTTACAGCCATTACTTCATATTTGAATCAGCAGAATATGGGTGCTTTCCATATCTCTTCATAATACCTTTAGATTCATCTCTTCTGTCTTTGTAAGATTGAGATTTTTTTCCGTTACGAGCTCCTAGAGATTCATCTAGTCTTGAGTTATATCCTTGTTTTTTCATTTTATAAAAATTTTATAAATACAAAGATACTAATATTTTCCTTGTCTATTTTTTGGAGAAGATTTTGTTGAGCCGCCTTTACCTGCCCACAAATTTTTACACGCCCAGTAGCGTGCTGTTAGTTTTGATTTTGCTTGCCCACACTTATGTCTTGCTCTAAAACTTTTACGTGCTGCGGCAGAATAATTATGACCATAACCAGTAGCTCCAAAATGAATAAGTTTTTCCTGGCCATTAGCGCACGCCTTAACCATTTTCTTTTTTCCCGCTCTGTCTGATTTCATTGGCTTGTTACAAGCCATTTTACTTTTATTCGCCATACTGAGTTCTTTGTATAAAATATTCTACATCCCAAACGGTGGCTGAACCTCCATGTGACTGAATTTGAATAGTAGCTCCATTATCAATAAAGTCCTGGTCAATGTAATATTGAAACATATTGTGAAAAACTTCTGGAGTTGCATTTCCTTTTATAAAACCTAAAGCAACTTCTAAATTTTGAAGATTACCACCTCCATTTGTAATATATAAATCTAAGTGAGTTTGATTTGCATTTGGAGTCTGTGCTTTGAATTCTATACTTATAATACACACTTCATTAATTTGTAATCCAACAAGCTTGCTAGTTGCTCCGTTATAAAAATCTAAAGACAACCTACTTTTAGTTGTTGTTCCTGCATTATTGGGTAGGGTTACTTGCACTCCGTCGCTTAAAGCAAAGGGAGCAGCAGCTGTATATTGAGTATCAATATATCTAGCCCATCCTGGAGATAGAACTGATTGTAACTGCTCTATAGTATATGCGTCTCTGTTTGCATTAGCTGTAGCTGACCCTTTGTTTAAAGTATCAACTCCTGGTGCTACTCCGTGAAATTTAGTTCCTGCTGGTATATTCATGCGTTTTTAACTTTTGCGGCAGACGTATTGGCTACCACTGTTTTACCTTTTCTTCCTTCTTTTTTCTTTTTACGAGCTGTTGCTGCTAGTTGTCTTTTAGAAAGACTTCTAGCTTTAGCAAGCGGAAGACATCTATCAGGATTCTTTTTATCCTTACTAGTTCCACACGCTCCTTTAATTTTTCCGTCTGAGCCAATGCGTACCCACTTCTGGTCTCTCCATTTTTTAAGCTCACCCATTACTTTTTCATTTTAGCACCCGCAATCTTATCTGCATAAGTTATTCCTGGGTTGTTGTCCATACCAGCCTTAACGCTTAGCATTCCGAATTTGGTTTTCTTTCCCTTGCGGTGCTTTTTACTCATTTTACTCATTTCTTACTTTTTTTTGCGTAGTTAGGGTCTTTACAATATTTACTTGCTGCCATATTTGCATAGGCAGACGGGTACGTATCAAACGTTCTCTTTGCCCAAGCAATACCTGCTGAACAAATTTTGTTCTTACGCCCTGTTCTTTTTTTAGCCATTAATATCCTGACTTTGTTTTTTTCTCCATACCGTAGCCTGGGTTGTATTTTATTTTTCCTTTATTCATTTTTGCAAATGAATCGGCTTGTGCTTTTCCTACTGCATTGTATGGAAAAGTTTTCTTCATACCTTTAACTTTTACTGTTGGCATAATTTGTTTTTTTATAAATTAACATATTTGGGTAGTCTTTCGTGTTACCCTTTGGACACGTGTAATTGTATTTGTTTTTATCTAAAGAACTTTTCTTCATTACCTTTTATCCATTGGATTTTTTGTTCTTAAAGTAGCGTCAAGAATTTTTTCTTCTCTTGAACCCTTTGGCGCATATACCATTTTAGATATCCCTGTTGATGGGTTGTAAATCTCTACATCCCCTGGTGTTGAGTTAATTCTTTTAATTGCTGAATTACGAAATCCCACTGAGTCGTAATTATGCATTTTACGGATTCCTACTGACTTGGAATTATTTTTTTTACTGGGTCTTGTTCCTCTTGGCATAATATTCTTATTTTTACAAAGATAAGAAATCTAATCTAATGAAATCAAAAGTAAATGATTGCCTAAAATACTGGAGAGTTATTAGGTATTTTATAAAACAAAAGTATGGCCTGACTACTCCTGACCTTGATATGCTTTTATTTCTTTACAGTGAAGATATATTTTCAAAAGAAAAGTTTCAAGAGTTCAATGAACTTCTGCCATGGGATAAAAATAGGTTTAGTAAATTACTGCGCGATGGGTGGATTGAAGTATTTCGTCGTAGTCCCAAAAAATATAAAACACTATATGGCCTTACGTTTAAAACTCAAAGAGTCATTAGCAGTATCTATAAGAAGCTTAGCGGGGAGGAAATACCTACAGATATGAGCAACAACCCAATCTTTGCAAAGAACGTAAAGTTTTCAGATAAGGTGTACAAGAAGATGATTATTGAAATGAATAACGCTATAAGACAACAACGACGTCATTCTCCTGAATAATTGTGAACGGTTCATCGTTTATAATCATAGAATATCCAGAGCGCTTATCGTAAAAGATAAAGTCGCCTTCATCTAAAACAGCTACATCTGTACCTGATTTTATTATCACACCTTTTTTGTATCTTAGTTGGTTGGCATCTTCTGAACTTAGAAGAAGACCTGAAGAAGTTTTAATCTCTTCTTCAATTGTTTTTATAATTATATTTTTACCTATCGGTTTCATAATACGAACAAAATATTTCAGTTATGTATGTTACTTCGCAGATTCCATCAACGCAAACTATATCTTCTTTCTGATACTGGTCTACCTTGTATGTAATACATCTATCGTCTTCTGGCGTGCATGATGCTGCTGCAAAGAAAAGAAGTATTAAGAAAAAAAGTATGATGTAATCTAAAATTTTTTTCATTTGCTATTTTTATAATCTATTATAAATCCAATCATCACAATTATATTCATGCCGATTGATGATGCTATTTCTACCACGTCATGAAACGAATGTATTGAAAGATGTACGTGTCCCACAATCCAAAAAGGTATTGCTAAGTTTTGACTTATCCAAACAAGGGTAAACTTAATTAGTTTCATTTAATTTATTTAAATATGAACCTCTAAATTTATTTATAAACCATGCTGCATTACCATAAGTATTGTTTTGCTTAATACTTAAATCTGGTAATGTTTTTTCTGTGCAGTATAAATATGCTAATACATCTCCTTTTTTACACATAAATTTTATGTGCTTTGCATTTTCATAAGCGTAGTTAATGTTTAAATTAACATGTGTGCTTTCTATAAGGGGGAGTGTTCCAGGCATTACAGTTAAAGGAAATTTATAGTTATGATAATATGGCTGGATATAAACTAGATTAATTCTTCCTGAACCTTTTGTTGATTTTATAGATACTGGAAGTTTTAATTTAAAATTATATATACTTCCGTTTGAAAAAGAGTTCATTTGTAAATTAAAGTCATGGTCTTCTGATTGAGCTAAATTGTCGTTTGAAGTATGAAATTTCCAATACTCACCAGGTTTTGCTTCAAATAACCAATCGCAAGGAGATTTAATTACATAGCTGTTTTTAAATAATTCTATAAAAGCAGGGCAGGTTTTTACATTTAATTTTGCTTCTTGACCAACATCTTTCATCATGTTTATTCTAAGAGCTTTCCACCATTCAGGTTGACTTTTTAAACAAGGCTCAATAATGTTTTTAACAAAATCTTCTTTATTGTCTTCTAAGATTGTAGGGCTAATTATCGTGTCTATAGATTTGTTTTTTTTCTTTTTAAATAGTTTCATTTTGCCTCGTATGTTCTCGCCATTGTTACAATCGCATTGGTAGATAAAATTGTCACAGCTACACTCACTGCGTTTTGAAGTGCTTGCTTGGTTACCTTCATAGGGTCTATTATCCCCATCTCGACTAAGTCACCCTCTTTGCCCGTCTTTACATCCAGACCTATGTTCTTCTCGTTATACACTCTTTGGTTTTTTATCCCTGCGTTCTCTTGTATTTGTTTAAGAGGCTCTAGCAACGCCCCCCCCAAAATCGCCTTGGCGATTTTTTTTGAGCCAGATTTAGAGTTAGACAATAAAAGACCCTCTTGGTATAGAGCCAGTCCTGCCCCAGGGAGTATGCCTTCCTCTAGGGCACTACGGACTGCGCATACTGCATCGTCAACTCTATCGAAAAGTTCTTTTTGTTCTAGGTCTGTGTTTCCACCTACATAGATAACACCAACACCTCCTGTAAGGGATGCTACTCGTGAGAGAATAAACTCCTTGTCCACTTTTTTCACTGCTATGGAATGAGCGTCCCAGAGTTGTGCTACCCTCTCATCGATTAGCTTCTCGTCTATATGTGAGTCGTCTTTGATTATTATACTAGAGTCCTTCCCTACAATTATTTTCTTTGCACGACCTAGGTCATCAAACTTCATAATGCTCATATCGTCTCCAGTCTTTTCTGAAAAATAAGTAGCCCCTACTGACAGAGCTATGTCTTGCATCAGTTCATGTTGCTTATAGCCAAAGGAGGGTGGAATTATGGCACAAAGCTTCAAGCTGTTCTTCATCACATTCGCCGCTAGGGTGTTTATGACTTGTTGTGAACAAGGCGCTACTATTAGTAATTTTTTTCCTTCATTGATTATTGGTTTTAATATACTCTCAATGACAAGTATGTTGTTTATCTCTGCATCAGAGACTAGGATATGTACATCCTCCATGATACACTCATCCTTTTTCTGGTCGTTGATAAACAGAGGTGATGAGTATCCTCTGTCTATCTTCAACCCGTTTGTGGTTTCAAACCCGGTCTCAGACCCTTGCGCTTTTTCCACTGTTACTATCCCGTTTTTTCCTATAGATGTGTACGTATCTGCTATTATCTTCCCTACATTGGTATCGTTGTTTGCAGATATAGTTGCCACATCCAGTAGTTTTTTATCTGATACTTTACGTGAACGCTTCTTAAGGTTATTCACTACCCCTTCAGTTAAAGAAACCATATCACGTAGTACTTGGGTTTTATTATCTGCCTCTTCAAGCTCCTCTATACCTTTGCGAACTAAGGCTTCTGTCAGAACTATAGCTGTTGTCGTTCCATCTCCAGCGTTAGCTGCAGTACGAGACGCTGCCTCTCTCATCATCTGAACCGCTAGATTTTCCACTGGGTCAAGAAGCTGTATAGACTTAGCTACAGTCACCCCATCCTTTGTCACGGTTATCCCGTGCGTGTGACTGGCTGACTCTATCAGCACTGTATTTCCCATAGGCCCAAGA
>Ga0208428_1000462_pt1 | contig 18742 bp, 25 predicted proteins | sample DEB08_DNA_11_FD_184535 | JGI IMG/M metagenome (GOLD analysis project Ga0208428, IMG submission 184535) | Aqueous microbial communities from the Delaware River and Bay under freshwater to marine salinity gradient to study organic matter... | ecosystem: Environmental > Aquatic > Marine > Coastal ... | reverse complement strand
GCTCCTTTTGAGTGAAATTTGGATCGCTATTTTTTTGCATTATAGTTTTTCATAACTGTTTTAAGCAGTGACAAGACAGAAGCTAATCCACCAACAAAAGCTGATCTAAGTAGATCTCCATCGCTTCCTGTTAGTGCTTCAGCTGTTATCATTGCAATAAATGTCTCGACAAATGTTGCGATTGATCGCTCTCCGAGATCTTTAAAATCTAAATCTTTAAACATTTTTTCTCCTAATGGTTGTGATTGTTTGCTTCTAGATACGCCAGTCGAGTCTTTAGATCATCAATTTCCCATTGTTTGTTTTGAATGGTTTGATTTAGAGTCTCTATGCGAGTGATCGAATCATTTAGATCCTGCCATTCCCATTTCTCTGGAATATATTTATTCTGTGTATCAAAACCCTCATCTCTGATGGTTTGTTCTAAAGTCTGCAATTGAGACTGCATATAAGCAACCTGTTCACGAAATTGATCAGCTTGATTGCTGACCATTTCCAATTGATAGACTTTTTCATATAAGACAGATATGTCAGAAGTGACCATTGTGTCTTCTTTTAATTTGCCAAACTCTCGCTCAACAAACGCCATACGATCATCGATACCTTGTAGTTTATTCACTATCTCTGTTGCAGTAGATAAACCAGCACCGATTGATCCTAAAAGTGTGAATGAAGTGACTATGATTGCGAGATTATCTTTAATTTTTCCGATCATCCATTGCCACCGATCTTCCAGATGATCTCTGTGATCTCTGCATCAACTGATGAAAGGATTCCTAATAACTCTGATTGCTTGTCCATCATTCCTTGAACTTCCGACTGCAATATGCCCATTTGTAGCTCTAAAGCTCTAACTGTATTAAATAACCAACTAACCAGACCAGTGAGGATAGTTCCTAGCCCTCCAACGATCAGCTGATTCATATTCAACTTAATATCCATAATTTGTTTTAATTCCTTTGGTTGTGTATTTCCAGAAGAATCCTCTCCAAGTGATCGTGTCTTCATTAAAGATCACTAATTCTGGATGAAATGTGTTTGTTTTGCGATCAACAACAAGAGTTATGAATCCTCCTTGCCAGTCTGGTTGTTTTGAATAACCAAGACCTTTAAGATCTGCCATAGTTCCTGTCTCGATAGCTGTATATAAATTCATCTGTTGACCAGTCCATCTTGAATGATGAGTGATCGCAAGTCGATGCGTGTGTCCTTGTATTATTGATCCATCAACACGATCCAAGTTAGCAAGTGCAGACATTCCTGCCTTTGCTCGAACAAAGTTGCCATGTCGGGCAAATAGTCCCTTAACAATCTCGTATTCTGGATGAGGATAGACATCTGATGGTTCATCCCAATAAGTCCAACCTAGATCATCAAATCTCATTAAAGAAGCTAAATGCAAGACAGACTTTTCATCATCAGTCACATCAGCTTTCTTTATACCAAAAAGCTGGGGGAGTTTCTCAACTAATGCTTTTCTCAGTCTGACTTCGTGATTGCCCTCAATAAAGATCATCTCTGATCCCTTTTTTAGACCAGCTGAGTCTTTTAGATCTCTAAGTGTTCTATGACCTAGATCAATCCCTTGTTGCACAGTAGATGTGAAATCTGGATTCGTTGCAAAGTGTGACAAGTTAGGGAAGTCAATTAGATCTCCCATATACACTAAACCATCTGGTTTAAGATCATTTAAGAAAGAGTGGGAGAGTTCAGTCAATATCTCATTCCGAAATGGCAGTTGGTGATCACCGAGAATCACAAGCATCTCTTGTTTAGCTTTCGCTTTGAGCTTTGGTTGAGGACTGAAACCAGCACTCCCAATTGATCCAAGTGAACTGATTAACTCTCCCAAATACTTTGGTTTTTGTTTCAGTGTCGCTTTAGTCTGTTCAAACAGTTGAACGCCATCAGTTGATGGAGCTTCCCACTGGTTAACAGTTAGACTCTGGATCTCCCAGTCATCTGGAGAGAATCCTCGTTCTTCTAACATTCTCCAGACTTCATTAATATCTGATGATCCAACTGGAAGAGTTGCAGTTGCTTTGTCATCTTTTCTGGAGATCTTAACTTTCTCGGACTTATCCACGCCTTTAATGACTGTGTTGTCCTTGTTATAATTTTTAAGAGATTTCTTTGGCACGATGAAGAAGTCCTTGTCTTATTGTGTGAAATTTCCTATTTAGATCAGTCGGAGCTTCAGAGATAAGCCATCGAGCAACAACTGTTGCTGGTATGCCATCTTTAATTCCTTGAATACCCTCATCAACTAGATCTTTGATATCTTCTCGATCTAAGAAGCTTCCTTGTCCAGTTGTAGATGGATTCTCTTGATAATATTTTTTAAGTGTTTTTTTTGCCATTGTTGTCCTCATTTCTTAATTATTCGATTGTGAACTTTGTGTCACACTGTCTGCAAAAGATCCCACCACCTACATTGATAATGTTTTGATCTGTTGAGTCGTGATCTTTCTCTGATGGTCTATCGTGATCTATGACATTGAGCCAGACTTCATCGCCTTTAAGTAGAGCATCTCTAATAATTGGATATGTCCTTAAATAATTATTTCTTGATGATCCAACCCACCCAAACTCTTTGATCTGGTTATTGGTCTGATTATCGCCTAAAATTATGCACCCACTGGATGACTTTGCCGAATTTCCAGCGTGTAGAAGCACGAAAGAATATTCTGCACCAGAATAACCTTTCACATCTTGAAGCTCTAACATTCCAGCTGAATGAAACTCAGCTCCATAGCGTTTCAAATAACGACTCTGGAAACCTCCAACAGCTCTGAACTTGATCTGATAACGCCCATCAGCGAATCTTGTGATGTGCTTGATCTTCTTTTCACGATATGGATCTTCTACTGTATAAGCCAAAAACTCTTTAGATCCATCATCATTCACGATCGACAAGATCCCAGATGTAGAGTCTTCAGTTGAGCTAAATCTTAATAATTCTAAATTCATTTAAAAAAGGTTTCCCCTTGTTCTTTGTTAGTTCTATAAGTTTTATTTGAAATATGAAGTTTTTTCAAAGCCAATTGGATTTGATCATATTCCTCTTGTGTTGGTTTTGTTTCAATATCCAATGACAAATTGAGTTCTTCTCTTTTATAAAGAAAACACTGTATTAATGGAGTTCCAGCTTTGAGTTCAAAATTGTCTTCTAATACTTCAAATGGAAAAGCAATTGATCCCCATTTATCAGCTTCGACAATTCCAGTCAAGCATCTGATGTCATTTCTAAAATGATAGAAAGGATCTTGATAAATAATGTTATAACCTTGAGGAACATTAAAAACATAAGGAAGCTGAAGTTTTAAAGTTCTATTGTCAATCGTTCTCTTCAGATCCATAAATTCTGTCTGTTCTAATGGATGTGAATCAATGTGTTGATCAATGTGCTCATCATAAGCCATTCGGATTGAACTATCCCAAGATTGAATTGTGTTTCCCTTTTCATCTTTAGATGTGTTGAAACGAATATTAGTCCAAGCTGGAATGATAAATCCAGTTGTCAAATAATCTTGAATAGCTGGACAGTTTTTAGCATTTATCATTTTAGATTCTGGCACACCATTAAAATGTTTAAAAGTTTCATAATGTGTTGAAATCTTTTGTTTCTTATACCACTCTGGCAAAAATTTATTTGCCAATTGTGGTGGATATAGTTCTAAGACCTCTTTATATCGTTCATTTTTTGGAATAACTCTAATTTCCATATTGTCCTCATTTCTTAAAAGTTATTGACTACCCATCTCAATCCAACCATTGTCGTTGTCTAGTTGATAAGCATCCTCATCCCAAACATACATTTCTGGATCTGGGCAAGGTATTGGTGGAATCCATTTTGCATTTGTTGAATCTTTTGTCCAACTTTCAAAAGGTTGTGGGGGATAGAATAAGTCACTTTCTGGATCGTATTCATAACCAATTCCAGCATAATTTCCTCTAAATGCTGTCCCTCCAAGAGAATGGAGGTTTTCCTTTGTGTTATAACTTGTCCTTTTGCATTTAACAGCATTCGGTCTTTTTATCAGATAATAATCTTCCCAAGATTCAAAACCCTCTGGCAATGAATCAAGATCATCTTCATCTTTTCCAACGATCACTTCAATAACAATATTTTCTTGATTTATAAATGAATAGTGAGCCATTATGAAAACACCACAGTATCAGTTCCAGCTGTGAAGCTGACCACAGTGTCAGATCCATCAGTTGTAGATGAAGAAGTTAATCCAGCTCCAATTGTGATGGAATGATCGGCAGTTGGAAATCTTAAAATGACAATGCCAGATCCACCAGATCCACCACCTCCACCAGATTTTCCTCCACCTCCACCTCCACCAAGATTTGCTGTTCCAGAGTTTGCGTTCGTTCCTGCACCAGAAGATCCTCCATTGCCACCACCCTCATTTCCAGAGTTATTAGTCACAGAGTTGTTTCCAGATCCACCAGATCCACCTCCAGCATAACCAACAGCAGATCCATTAATATTTGAAGTTCGCCCACCACCTGCATTCCCTCCAGCTGTTAAGCCAGAATTATCTCCAGCTCCACCTCCACCACCAGCTCCACCTCCACCACCTGCGGCTCCAACTCCAGATCCAACACCACCACCAGCTCCACCTTTGTTTCCTTGTCGTGCATACTGTGTTCCAGCACTAGTGCCAGAAATTCTAGCACCGCCTCCGCCTGAACTTCCGCCGTCCCTTGACGCAGTGTCAGTATTATCTAATGTCCCACCCTCACCACCACCTTTTGCAGTTATGGTTGAAAAAACAGAGTCGCTTCCAGTTGTTCCAGCTCCACCACCAGCTCCGATTGTGACTGTGTATTCTGTGCCATTAACAATGTCCACTGGAAAAGTTATATCATTAAAACTTCCTCCATTTCTATCAGAAGCGTGATGCGTTTGAAATCCTCCTCCACCACCACCACCTCCATAGTTGTTTCCTCCACCACCTCCACCAGCAACAACTAAATATTCAACAGTCTGAAATGGAATTGAAACTCCAGCATCTTGCGATTTGATAAGTGATTTAGCATTTGAACCAGTTAGACCAGCATTAACAAAACTTTTAATCGACATTTAAATCTCCCTTTAAGTTATCTTTGTTCCAAAAGCTTGAAAGCTTATGTTTGCATCTTCTCCATAGACATAGAGAACATCACTTGCATTCATTGTGACTCCAAGAGTCATTGTGATTGTGTCGTTAGCGTTGACAGAGCTGTCATAAGCCAGATAATGTTTATCTGCAAGAGTTTCATCATCTGGTCTTAAATAGATCCTAAAGGTTTTCGATGCTGATGCTCTGTTGCAAATAACTATCGTTGAAATAACTATTTCTGTTGATGCTGGGACTGTTACTAATGCAGTTCCTGTCGCTGAGTCAGTTGTTTGTCCTAAGACTTCATAAGTGTTTGCCATTTTATGCTCCTATTAATAAAAATTGATCGAATTGTGTTCCAGATCCAGAGATCTGATTTGGTTTAACTTTATACACTGTGCCATCAGTTGCATCTTCTAAGATCAAAAGATCATTTGCAAGATCAACTGTTATTCCAGATCCATCAGTTAAATTGCTGGGATCTATTGTCAAACTTAGATCACCAGATACGCCACCACCTGCAAGTCCAGAGTTTGATGCTGTGTTGACAGCAGTTATGTCACCAAGTGACACAATATCTGAAATCAATGCTTTTTTTGTTGATCCATCAGTCACATCTTCAATGACTAGATAGTCACTAGATACAGCTGTCGCAACTGCTAAATTGTTGGCATCTATTAACAAAGTTGTTGTTGAAGCTCCAGATGAAGTGGAAGTTCCACCAGAAAGCCCAGAGTCTGCATTTGTGTTAATAGTCACAGCTGTGATGTCTGCTCCACCCAATAACAATGTCCACGCTGAAGAATCAGCATCCCATCGATAATATAATTCTGTATCTTGAGCAAAAGCGATCTGACCATCTACTGGTGTAGTGATTGCAGATGTTAATGCTGAAAGTGATGCAAATGAATAAACTGCTGAGTTCACAAGCTCTTGAAAAGCTGTTGTATCAATCAGATCACCAGTTGCCCAGTTTCCTTTATAAGCCATATTTTTCTCCTATATCTACCAAGCCAAGTTGGTTTCTTGTCCTAGTCTTGATGATCCCAACACCCACGATCCAACTTCTGATCCTGCTGATGTTCTAACTTGCCAAGTCCAAGTCTGATTAACAGCTGAGACTGTGTGACTTATACGATCAAGATGAACATCAAACTCCATCGTTGTTGAAACTGTGGTTGGAATTTTGATTGTTATTTTGTCACCAAGTTCTCTGATCAGAACTTGATTCCATAAATTTGTGTCAGAAAGGGGATTAACGATCAGTCCCTCAATCCTTGAACTTGTCTCTTTAAACTGTGTCAATCGCTGTTCTGCAATAGACAAAGCATCTGCATCAGTGACATTCAATGTTGCAGATAGAGAGTTTTCTCTCGCTCCATACTTAGCAATCGAATCTGTATCAGACAAGACTTGTTCAGTTCCTCCATTTCTAGTGACAGAGATCAAGTTTAAGATTTTTGAATCATCTAATGTTGTGATCACATCACTGAAAGGCAGTTCTCCAACTCCAGTCCCAAATGTTGCTTGAGAATTGAATTGTTGTGTTCTTTTATAATTTCGATCTCGAAAAGTAGCTTTGCCATCTGCTGACATATAGAACTGACCTTGTTCAGCTGACTCAACATTTTTCATTGCAGTCAAAAGGTTGTCATTGACACTTTGACCAGCTTGAACCTGCAAGTCACCTGTTGAGATCTCTCGATCTGATGATGACCATCCAAAGGCATCTAAGAGTCTTGACATCCTTGCAGAGGATAATTCTTGGATGTCGTTATAACCTAAGCGAGTTGATTCTCCTAAATTAGAAAATCCACTTGATCCAAGCTTCCAACCTCTTGCTCCAATAGTATTGAGATTGAATATTTTAAACGCATCAACACAACTAACACGAACAGATGAGTCTGCACCTTGTCCACCAAATGATTCTGGATAAGCTGTGATGAATCCTCTAAATAATACTCTTGTTGATCCATCATATTCAGCAGAGATCTTGATCTGCCTAAAAGGACTAATTTTTCCATAATATGGTGAACTTGCATTCAGTGGATTAAACCGATCATCTGAATTGTCTAACAATACTGAAGCAGTTCCAGTTTGATAGTCAGCAAGATCGTGTTGTCTTCCTCTATCAATACTAAATTCTCTTATATAAGCAGAGACATCTGAAAAAGTCTGTGATGTAGCAAAGGGATCTGAATCAAAAGCAATTTCAACAGTGAGATCAACATCAGAGTTGAACGCCACGCTCATATCAGAACTCGTTTGCCTTGCTTCTGCAAATTAATGATTGCATCTTGTGTCACAGTCTCAAATCTCTCTGATCCTATGTTTAAAGTTGTATAAATTTTGACTGGTTGAGCCACTGATCCACCAGCTCCACCATTGCCACCAGATCCAGTTCCAACATTTCCAGATTCATTTCCATTGCTTTCTGCAAAGGTAGGAGTTGAGACTGGAGGAGTAGATCCTGGACTTGTTCCACTATCTGGAGCAGTGAAAGAATCTGCTGTCAGTCCAGCATTAGCAAATGCCCTTTCGATTTCAGCTATCTTTCTACCAGTTAAAGTTGCGATCTCTTCTAGTGTCTTCTTAAATGTTCCAGCTTCAAATGATCCGAATGCTTTTTCTAATTCTTTAACAGCAAGAGCTTCAGTGAGTAGGTTTTCAGCACTTATCTTGGTAGCTTCAGCAAGTTCATTCTTAGCTTTGATCTGATCTTCTCTAGCTTGTTTTTGATCTTCAATTGCATCAGCAAGATCTTCTTCAGCTTGTTGAACAGATCTAACTGCTTTGAAATAAGCATCAGATTGAGCTTCAGCTTCTTTCTCTAACTCAATTAGTTCCTCTTTAGCGAGGATCAGTTCGAGTTCCATTTCTCTTGATCCATCTTGAGCTTCAGTCAGCTCCTCGATAGATTTCTTTAATTGTATAATTGCCAACTCTTCTTCAGCTGTGACTTCAGTGCCATCAGCTTGAAGTCTGGTCACTTCATCTTGAGTCTTAGCCAAAACCTGTTGAGCTTTAGCCACTTGAATGTTTGATTCCTCAAGTTCGCCAGTTGCTTCATCAAGTCGTTCTTGTTCTCTCTTGCCTCGTTCTTGCAAACCAGTGAGAGTCTTAATAGAAGAGAGAGCTTTGTTAATTGATCCAGTATATTTCTGGAACTCAACTGCACCATATACTATTTCATCAGTATGATCTTCAACTGCTTCAGTAGATTCTCGCATTTCCTGTGTGAATCTAAACTGAGCCATCTGTGTCTTGTTTAAGACAGTTTCAGTCTTTGTATATTTCTTGATCATATCTTCACGAGATCTAACAGCTCTTTTTTCTTCAGCGTTTGATTCTCTTATGCTCTCTGCATAATTATTAACTGCATCCATTAGTCCACCTTGAGCTTTATCCAACTCACCAAAGATTGCACTAAGGATCTTTGAGTTCGAGATCATCTCTACAAACTTTCCAATGAAATGTCCCATTATTGTGATTCCATCTTTCATAAACTGAAAGGACTTCTTAAGTCTGCTTGTTATCTCTTCACCAAATTGTTTATTGAACTCTTTAACTTTTTCAACACCATTAGCAAAAGCTTTTGCCATTTTAGGTAGAATGTCTGAAGCCATTTCTGAAATCAGTGGAAGCACAGCATTAACACTTGGCATCAATGATTCACCCATTGCAGTTGCTGTTTCTCTAAGCTCTGCTTTTAATCTTCTTTGAGTGTTTGCAAAGCCATCTGAAGTATTATCAAGATCACCAATTGCATCTGCTGATCTCTCTTGAATCAAAGTCAAAGTCGCTGTTGCACGATCCATTGCTGTTAATTCAGAGACAGCATTCTTGTTTGTCATTGTCAGAGCTTTTTGATCCAAGGTTGTCTGATTTATAACGATCCCCAGTTGTTTTAATCCTTCTCTCTCGCCTGTTAAACTCTTAGTTATACGATCAAGCACATCTGAGGGATCTATATTTCTAAGAGATCCAATGTCACCAGAAAGAACTGCCACTTGTTTAGAGAACTCAGCTGATGCCTCAGCACTTGCTCCCATACCATTAACAACGCCACCAGTGAAAGAAAGTAGTTGTTGCAGTTCAGCTGTTGTGAAACCTGCTTTTGTGGAGAACTCATCAACGAATTGATTGAGACCTTGTGATGCTTCTTTAAATGTGACACCGAATGCGTTTGCACTCTCTTCACTATCAGAAGCAAGTTGAACCATTTTATTGGCGACAACACCAACTGATCCTGCCATTGCACCAGCTAAGAGACCGACTTTCGCCATCCCTTTGCCTAGAGTTTTAAGACCACCACTAGCTCTTTGACCTACTGATCCGATTTTATCAAACTGTCTAATTGCTCTTTTTTGACCAGCTTCCAGAGGAGCTGTGTCCAAAGCAATAGCAACATTTATTTGACTGTTTCCTTTAGCCATTCTGATTCCTTATAAATTCATTAAGTTGTTCGAGGTATTCATTGATCTCGCCCATAGTGAGCAAATCAAATTCCCAAGGTCTAATTCCAAAAAAATGACTGAGAGCTGGAAGATGCTTCCTATAAACTCTCCTTAGTCTTTTGGGACTTCTTGATCCAGTTCCTCTTGTGTTTTAACTGATTCAATGGTTAGTTCTGCCAAGATGTCTTCATATTTGACATTCTTGTCTTCTCTCTTTGCAAAGATCAGCACAATAGATGCAAGAGCTTCAAAGTCCATCATTGATGTCTGACCTATTGCTTCCATTGAATTTAGACCAGTGATCTTCTTGATCTCTCGCCATTCGATCCCAGTTATATCTGAATAATCCAAAAGATATTGTTTATCTTTTATCACGATAACTGGAAGATTTTTGTCCTCTTCTGCCATATTTCTCCTCTTAGCTTTTTCCCATTAACTTTCTTGATGATCCTGTCTTTCCAGCTTTGCCATAGAGAGCGATGACCAGTTTGTTAAGTCTTCTGACATAATCTCTTTGCATTTCTGGAAGTCGATCTCTCACAGATGGGAATATAAAATATCCCTCTTTTTTCTGTGGTTTATAGAGTTTCCGACCTCTTCTGAGAGATCCTCCATAGGGATTAAATCCACCGAACTCTTGGAGTCGTGCATAAGTTATTCTGCTTTTATAACCAACTCGGAACGATGCTCCTTGTTTGGTCTTGGTTGCTCTAACTGATGCAACTAACTTTCCAGAATCTTTTGGAAGTTCTTTCCGAACATCCTTGGCAACATTTTCACCAAATTGAAAGTTAAATTGTTTATAAATTTTGACAGCATCAGATCCGAGAAGCTCAATCAATCTCTTCTGGTTGGCAATATCCACACCAGAGACTTCGATTAGAGTTCCCAGACCTTTTGCAGTTCGTTTAAGTCTTCTTCTTTGTGAGACCATTTTAAGTGTTAGACAGTTCCTCTAGTCACTGCACCTGTCACGATTAGCGAAAATGATATCGAAACGAGATCAGTTGCACTTGAGTCAAGTGTGTAGTTAGTGACAAAGGCATTGCCTGTGTATTTTGGTTGTGAGCTTGTGTTGTCTGGTCGATACTCGAAAGCAACTTGTGAGCCATCGAATAAACCAGCAAAAACTCCATCAGCTGTTGCATCGAATGTCGCACTGCCAGAAATCGAAAGTCCCTCAACTCCAACTACGAAAGTCGCTTGATCCGAACCAAAATTTGTTGTTTCAAGAGTATTAACATCACGAGACAAAGACAGTTGATTGACATAACTTGATATGTCTGTTCCATCTACACTAAAAAATGAATCTTTTCCAGATTTAAAAGCCATTTTATTCTCCTAAATTAAATTAATTAATTACTTTAAATTGTGGGCATAACCAACTGAAAAGGTTGCAGAGCCAGAAGTCACTGTGATCACTATGCGAACATATCGATTCACTGTGTTTGTGGTTGCTATTCTCTCAGAGGTTGTCCCTGTGATTGCAGTGAAAGAAAAACCAGAGACATCTGCAAAAGATGAGTTGTCTGCTGATGATTGTATTTTCACTGATATATTTGCAGAGCTGTGAGCTGTGCAATGTAGAAATGCTTGACCACCTAATGATGAACTAGCACCAAAGTCAACAGCAGTTGTGTTAGCTGTTGCACTTGTATTGGTCAAAGCATATAAGCTTTTCCCATTTCCAAAGTTATCACCAGTGAATGAGGCAGAGACACCAACAGCATCTGCAACGCTCGAATCAATGGTGTAGTTTTGAATTTTTGAATTTAATAAGACAACTTTGTTCCCAGCTGTGTCTCCACCTTGATAAATAGAAAGGGGAGTTGGAGTTGCTGATCCAATGACAGCTTGAAGTTCTTCATCAACTGCATCTGATCCACCATCATAAAATCCAGTTAGAGAAGCTGATGCTGTCTCAATAGATGAAATATAAGTTGCTTGATCTGAGCCAAAGGTTGTTGTTTCGTTTAGTGCTTGTTCTCTTGAAAAACTTGCATCACTAAAGAATGCAGTCAGATCATTAGCTCCGAATAAAATCTTGTTGTCTTTTCCTGCGATAAATGTGGGCATATTATTCCTCTTCTAATTTCTTTGCTTTGTCTTCTGGCAGAACAAGTCCTTGCAAAACCATCCACCTTGGAACTTGCACATCGACTGGATCACCAGCTTTAAATTCTTTTTTCTTAATTTCACAATCAACGATTGCAATATAATTTGTCTTTTTTGTCATATCTACTCCGATAGTGTTGCTTGAGCTTCTAAGTCCATCTCGATGAGACATATTCTGCCCTCATCAGATAGTGTGTTTTCAATCTGCATATTTGAGATTCGTGAGACAATCACAGCTCCATTAATGGTTGAATCATCGTTTAATTGATCTATAACTTCATTAGCTAGTGCCAGAGACCTGCTTTCTGTGGTGGAGGCAACAGAGTCTCCAGCTCCAGCTCGAAGCGTGTATATAAATATTTTTAGATCCAGATCTTCTTCATAGACTGATCCAAAAGCTTGAAAGTCAGTTGAAGAGTTTGCATCTCCTAAGTAGATCATCTCTTTCTTTGGGGCTTGATCAATAGGAGCATATTTAAAGATTGCGACACCATTGAGACCAGCTCTTGCAGATAACTGCGTTTTTAAGTTGTCTCTTACTGTTTTAACAACTGAGTTGATCGCCATTAAACACCAAAGACCTTTTCTGAGTTTTCATCGATCCATTGATTAACTTCTGGGATTCTTGTAGGATTTTTGAATCCTCCTCCTTGTGTGACAAGAGAGATATTTCCCATCTCATCATTGAAAGAAGTTGCTCGATCTGGAATGTTTGTTGAGATAATACGATCTAATAAAAGCTTTAACGCAATACGATCAACACCATTCTTGAGAAAGTCCCAACCATATTCATAAGATATAACAATTGGCATTGGATATTCAGAAGTTGCTTCTGGAAAGAATCCATCTGTTCTGTGAATAAATCCTGCTTTGTTATCAATTTCAAAGTTAGAGGTTGCAATTGTTTCACCGAGTATGGTCACAGAGATCACCTTATTCACATTGAAATGGGGGACAGATAACACTCTTGTTGTGTCACCCTCCATTTTTTCCAAAGAATATTTAGGTGTCCACGAAGCTCCTGTCCATTGTTCTAATAGATCAGTGATCTTTGCTCTCTCTTCTAAGATAGTTGCATCTGGATAGTCACTAGCAGAAGCAAGTTGTTCAATATCGAATGTTCTTGCTTGTGCTTCAGTGAATAAAGGAAATCCAAGGATCTCGTGATTTGTTCTAAGCTTTTGAACCACAGACTCCCAAGTTCCAGACCAAACTGCATAAAGTTTGTTCACATTGGTTGTGTTCGCAATGCCTAGATCATAATAATAAATCCCAGTGGTGTCAGTTGTTGCTGTTTGTTCATTGATGATCACATTTCCAGCTTCATCTGTCACAGTGACTGTGACTGATCCACTGGCATTTGTGAGAGTGCCATCAATATAAGCATTAACATAGATCCGACCTAACGAATCTTTATATATATGCTGAGTTCCATTTCCAACTGAATATCCGATCATTTGCGACCTTTAGATCCTTTTTTCTTATTAGATTTCATCTTCTTGCCATAGTGGTATGGCATTAACTTTTTTCATTTCCAGCTGGTTTATCAGCTTTCTTTTTTGGAGCAGACTTAACTGGTTCTGCCCATCCTTTTTCAATAAGATCAACAGCGTTGTTCTTATCAGTTTCCCAAATCTCTCCAGCTGGAGGAATTGGTTTTCCATTGTATAGACCAGACATAGTGATCTTCATTTTGATTTTCATCGGTTCTCCTATTAATTCACTGAGACATTCGACTTTGGAAGTAGAGATTGAATGTTTGAAGCCAAATATCTCAGTCAATGATCCATTGCTGGATCTTGACCATCTTCATCAATTGCTTGATAAAAGACTAAGAAAGGTTAGGGGATTAGCCCATGACCATTCTTTTGACAGCGTTTGTGTCCATTAGATCTCCATCACCACGATAGATGAATCTGAATGTGACCAAATCATTGGCAAATGCAAAGTCAACAGATCTGTCAACTTGTATGCCTTGAACTTCACGAATGAAATATTTGCTCATATCTCCGAAAGCCATAACTTTCTTTGCTGTTGCAATTGTTTCAATGTTCGGATCAGTAGCAACTGGAGATCCAAGAAGTGTATCTGGATTTCCTTGTTGCAATGATGGTTGCCATAAATATTGATTATTGGAATCTTTGAACTGTCTAACTTCTTTCAAAGTAGCATCATTCATTATCCAAGCACCATTGATTCTATATGGGGAAGTCACACTGTGATAAAGGTCAATGACCTCATCTGGTGTGATAACTGTTGCTGATGCACAAGTGACACCAGTTCCAGATGCGTTCATAACGCCATTTGGTTTGCTTGAGCCATTGCCGACTGCATAGTCAGTTCCTGCTCCATTTCCTAATGCACGACCACCATCGTTTGCTAAGAATCCCTCGATGTCAACACCCTCATCAGCTAAAAGCTCTGAAGATACTTGAGTGAGGTAGGCATATTTGAAAGCTCCTAATGTGACTGATGCACTTGTTGGATCGCTTTCACCAATTGCTCCACCCTCTGCAACTAATGATGCAGATGATAAAGCTGTGATTTGTGGAAACTTGATGTCTTCGCCTCCAGCTGTTGAAACAACTGTTGCAAACTGTCTCACGACAGCGTTCTCATCTAGTTTCGCAATTATTTGGTCATAAAAACCTTGGGGAACGAGTCCACCATCTGCTCCGACAGTTAAATCTCTTTTTTCAAAGTTGTGTGATCTAACTTCGCCATTTGCCATTGCTCTTAAGATAGAAGCATCACTTGGAGCTTCAACTTCTTTTTCAATGACTGGAGCTGGGGATGAAGATTCAAAGATTGCTCTTGCTTCTTCAGATTTTTTATTTGCTTCTTCAACAGATGCAAGTTCAGAAGTTCTGGCATCGATTTCAGACATTCTGTCATTCATCTTGTCCCAAGCTTCTTTTTCTGAAGCATCAAGTGATCTTTCCTCTTTGATCTCACGATCGTTGAGTTCTTTCATTTGATCCCAGAGATTGGCTCTTTCCTCGTATAGTTTTTCAACTATTGGATTGCTCATATTTTTCTCCTTATATGAAAATTTGGACAAGTGAATTGTGTTCGACTTATCCGAGTCGGTTGTTAGGCAATAAAGACTGATTTATCATCGAGTCTCTATCTTTGTTTATAAATCTTTCGATTTGAGAAGATCTAATCTTCTTTTTCTAGCTTCTGCATTAAAAACAGTTTCATTCTCTTCTGTGAGAAGTTCTTTTAATGATCCTTGATTGTTTGCTTCAACTAGATCACGAAGATCAAGTCCACTAAGTTCAGCTAAACCTTTAAATGATCTCTCAGCTGTGACTGATGAGTCTTGATACGCTGGGAATGGTGTTGGACTAACTTCATAAAGTCTTGTCTCTAACACTTCTCGCATAACTGGTTCAGATGAAGATTCTGGCACTGACCATCTCTCTTCAATAACATCAAAACCAAAAGATGAGTTTGTCACATCGCCTCTTTCAATCATTTTGAATGCTGATCGATGATGTGTGATATCAAGATCCAAATTAACTTCATAATGAAGTCCTTTTGCATCTTCTGTGAGTTTTAATGTTCCAGCTCTCTTTGATCCAAGAACTAGATCAGTAGAGTGGTTGAATAAAGCTTTTATGTCATCCCTTGAGGTTTGTGTTCCTCTTTCTTGTAGTGTTTTAGTGAATGCACCTTTTTTGATCTGCTCAACAAAACCTCCACCAAGCACTTGAGAAGACCTATCAAAGATCGAAGCATATCCACTGATCACAGCTTTTGAGCCATCTAATGCTCTTGCTTCAAATTCATTGACTATATATCTCACATCGTGAGTTGGTGTTGGTCTGACTTGTTTAGGTTCTGAACTGAAGATTTTTTCGTTTATCTTTTCCAATGTTCTTTCTCCATTATTGTCTAATTTTTCAATCTCTCGATCTGCCCAAGCAATAGTTCGATCAGCTCCTTGAAGCATTGCACCAACAGAAATCTCTGCTGATCCAGATCCCCAAAGCCAGTGTGCAACCACACCAGCACTGATCTCTCCATCTTTAACTTGTTCAGATTGAAGATCACCTCTGTGCCTTTTTATCCACGCACTGAGTTTTCTTAACTTTTCCTCGGTGATTGATCCTCTTGCCAACAGTCTTGCTTCGCTTTTTGTTGCATCAACAAGTCCATCTCCAGCAAGATCTAAGTTGTCTAAACCTCTTTGAGCATTAGCTTGGACATAATCTGGCACATTAATATGCTCTGATCGTTCCTCAGCTCTATTAAGCATCTTGTCATCGTATTCTTGATGAGTTTTGCAAGGCATATAGAGAACCTCTTCATCAATTTCCATTTCGTGGAAAGATGTTTCATCAATATAACAACCAATGACTTTTGCTTTTTCTAGTGCTTCTGATTTAGATCCAAATTGATCTTGCTCTGGATATGGCATTAAATTCCTTTAATAGTTTAAGGCATCACGATGAATTGCCTTTTTATAATGTTCATCACTCCAATTCTCAACACCATCAATGGCATTAACTTTTGCTGGATTGAATATGGATTTGGTGTCCATCTTTTTATATGGATCTTTAAAGTCTCTTTTAGTATTATTCCAAGCGACTTCAAGTTCATCTATTGACCAGACTTCTAATTTTTCAGTCAGACCAATAGTTGGTGTCCAATAAGATGGATCTTGAGCATTCAAACCACTTGCATAAGCAGTTGGATAAATAAACAGCTCAAATTCAATTAAACATTTAGGAACAAAGTGATCTTTTGCATAATCTTTAACTTTTTGATTATGTGGATCAACAACATATCTTTGATAATCTCGATAAATGTCATAGTCTTGGTTCTTAATGTTTCGGCTTCCCTTAACTTCTACAAGCTTATTAATAAGACTCAGAGATCCATTTTTATTTCTTTTCCAATAAAGAACTGAATAATCTGGTTTATAGAATTTGGGATCGTGTGTGAAAGCGACTGCATTTGGTATATGATACTCAAATGGATCAAGACCGAATCGTTGATATGATCCAACCTGTCCAACAAAGTCTTCCCATTTCCAACCTTGTTCAAATCGCTTAATATTGTTTAGAGACATATCAAACTCAAAACACTCCTCACCGAAGTTTCTTGAATCAATATTTTTCTTGAATCGTTTGTGATCTTTTCCAAAGATACCAAGCATCTCTTTTGTTTTGTTTATATCGTTTTCGATATTGGAGGGATCAGCGATCCTCCATTGGTGTCTTAATGACATATAGTCCATTCCGACTTAGCGTATTTATTCGGATTGGTCTTCTGTGTCTTCCACTGCAATTTGATTCAAGTTTTGCAGATACGAATCTCCAATTTCTGAATCAACTGGTGAAAGATCTTCTTTAGCTCGAATTTCATTCACTGATAAGAACCCAGCATTTCTGCCAAGATTATAAGCTTCATAACGAGCTTTGATATTTGCACGAAGCAACCCAGAGACATCTATTCTTGCGAATTGATTTCTTGGGAGCAACATTGTCAGTGCAGTTTCCACTCGGTTGATATAGGGGAGAAGAGTCAGTTCATAAAAGATTCTGTTCTGCTCCTCGATACTAGATCCGAGCTTCGTTGTTTCCGACAGATCACCGATCAAATATGCTGGGACTCTAAAAAGTCCACAGATCTCAGATTTAGTGTATTTCCTAGATTGTAGGAACTGCATCTGTTCGTGATCGAGAGCAAGTGGTTTCCAAGTGCTTCCCTCTGTCAAAATTCCAATATTGTGAGCTTTGTTAGATCCTTGATGCTTTCTATTAAAAGATTGCTTAAAGATTCTCAATTGCTCTTCAGTAGGAGTCGAGTTCATCTCTATAACGCCAGAGAGAACAGCTCCATTCTTAAAAAATGTCCCAGCAAACTCATCTTGAGCTAATGCTGATCCAATTGCTTCTGATCCAGCTTCAATTGGGGACAATCCATAGTCTGATCCTTGTTCAAAGTTCTTAATGTGAACAATCTCACCAGATGGATTTAAAACTGTGTATCTTGTGAACTTTTCTTTGCCATTGTATGTGTAGATTGCTTTCCCATTTTTTCTCTCGATCATAACATCATCTGGATGCAAGTTATATAAAGAACTAGGGAATCCATTGCGATCTCTTGAGGTGATTAACCAATAAGAGTTTCCATAAAGGCACAATGAATTGATTGTTCTGTGCATCCAAGTGAAAAGATCAGTTTCGGCATTAGGCATTCCATTAACTTGGTCTAAAAATATTGGAGGGGCAGTAGGTTCACGATAATCTTGTGTTTTTCTATATGTTTTCACTGGCATTGTGGCAATAGAGTCACTGATCAGCGATACACACGAATAAACTGTTGAACTCTGTATTGCAGATGATGGATCAACTGCTTTTCCAGAGCTTGTTTTTGTTTTGTCTTCTAATCCCAGATTGAACAATGAAGCATCAATGTCTCTGGTTTCGACATTTGGTCTAAAAAATTCTAATAATCTCATATTCTCTCAAAATCAAACAGCAGAGCGATTGCAATTAAGCCAAGTCCAACAACAAGCAGTCCCACTTGTGTTGAAACTAAAAATGCCGAGACAGACACGCTTATGAATCCCACGCTGAAAACGATTAAATTATTTAACATCTCTAATCCTCTTATAAACTTATAAATTCTGGAGCTTTGCTTTCTGGTTCTGGATCTTCTCTTCTTAGATCTGACCATCTGTCAAAAACCATTATTGAAGCAATAGCCAAGTCAATCTTTCTTGCAGATGACTTGTTTAACTTTGTGACAAGAGTTCCTTGTGGAGTCTCTTTAGGCACACAGTTGATTAAATGTTGAAAGAGATCAAAATCACCATCGTGAGAGAGATCTTTTTCTAATACAGCTGTATAAAACCTCGAAGTTGCCTCTGCCATTCTTTTTCGATAATTTCCCTCGAAATAAAGAATCATATCCTCGCCATAGCGATCTTCTAATTCAGCAAGTTCCGAGTGAAACCCCATCGGATCAACAACGAACTCAACCACTTCATAATCTTTGAATATCTTGTGGATTCTTGCGATGACTTCATCTCTAGGTATT
>Ga0208428_1000459_pt1 | contig 18880 bp, 14 predicted proteins | sample DEB08_DNA_11_FD_184535 | JGI IMG/M metagenome (GOLD analysis project Ga0208428, IMG submission 184535) | Aqueous microbial communities from the Delaware River and Bay under freshwater to marine salinity gradient to study organic matter... | ecosystem: Environmental > Aquatic > Marine > Coastal ... | reverse complement strand
TATGAGCGTGGTCTAAATGGTAAGTCTAATGACTGGATAAAGGTAAACTTAGCTAATGAATATGGATTTGTATCGAACGGTAAGCCTGTGCATCCTATGTACACTGATAGCGTCCACTGTCAACACATGGATGACTTCACACCATCCCTTGACTACCCTATTGTCTTAGGAATGGACTTTGGTCGTACACCTGCGTGTGCGTTTATACAACGAACTGCCATAGGCAGATGGATATGTTTTGATGAAATGGTTCTTACCGACTCTGGTGCTGTTGATTTTGCACCAACACTTAAACGATATATTGAAGAAAAGTACCCTGATCACGAGTTCAAAGGGTGGGGTGATCCTTCTGGCAACAATAAAAACCAAGCCAACTCGGATACACCATTCCAGATACTACGTGCGGCAGGTGTCCCATGCCAACCTACAGCCTCTAACGACCCATTAAAACGTAGAGCCGCCCTAGAAGTACCCATGAAAGAAATGTGTATGGATGGACAACCACGATTCGTTGTCCTACCTAAAGCCTCTATGATTCGTAAAGGCTTACAAGGTGGGTTCTGCTACCGTAGAGTACAGAAGTCAGGGGAACACTACACTGATGAGCCTGATAAGAATGAATACTCTCACCCTGTGGAAGCCCTTGAGTACGCACTACAAGGTGAAGGTGAAGGTCGTTCAGCACTACGCTCTACTGGCAAGTTTACTAAACCTACACAAGCAAAGGTCAACTTCAGTGTCTTCTGATGTGTATGTCGTGTTTACAAACGACAGATCAAACTGGTGGAGTCCATTTTTAAAAAAGGGCGTAAGACACTGTTATGTGGTAATTCCTAGTGCAGATCGTCTAATTCACTATGGAAAGTTGACAGATGAAGTAGAGTTGTTCACAAAAGAAGCAAAAAAGGGTATAATTGGGGACAAATATTATCTACTAAAATTTAAACCTAGAAAGTGCAAGCGGCATCTTTTTATGTTGAATACGTGTGTAGGACATATCAAACAGATATTAGGGATCAACAATCCGTTTATACTGACCCCATATCAACTACTAAAATACATGAGGAAGCATAATGGGCAGTAGCAGACCAAGCCAACCACTACCAACTCCTGAAGAATTAGCCTTAGAAAAAAGAACCGAAATAGGATTGAGAAGAGAAAGAGCAAAAACTGAGCGTATGCTTAAAACTCAAGCACGAGGACAGTTAGGGGCAAAATCACTAATTGGCGGAATCGGGCTAAAGCCTAAAGGTCAGGAAAGTGTACAGCACACAACTCGTCAAACTGAAGGACAAGATCTTCTTAATGCATACTTGAGAGCATTTAAAAAGGGCGAAGTCCAAACTCTTGCTGAATTTCAAGAAAGACAAAAAGGGTCTTAGTATGAAGCTACCTGCTGAACTAGGGTCGCTTCAAGACCTTAAAAAAAGAGAAGCAAACGCATTCAAACGCGCTACACACTGGCATGATCAGTTAGATGATGCGTATGAATACTTTTTACCCAACAGAAACTTGTTTGAAACAGTAGTAGCAGGGCAGAAGAAGATGGATAAAATCTTCGACTCGACTGCATTAGAGGCTATTCAACAGGGTGCAAGTAAGCTACAAGAAAACATAGCACCAATCTGGTCGCGCTGGGCTACGTTTGAACCATCTCTTCGCGTCAAAAAACTATTAGAGTCTGGTGACTTTAATGTATCTGAAGAAGACATTAAGCGTAACCTAGAAGAGCAAGCTGATGAGGTCTTTGATTACATTAACCGTTCTAACTTTGCTACACAATTCTATGAACACGCACTTGATCTTTTGATTGGTACAGGCACGCTTCGTATTGATGAGGTAGAAGATGATGATATGCCTCTTGTATTTAGTGCTATCCCACAAAAAGGTATAGCATTTGAGGAAGGTCCACAGGGTAATGTTGAAACACATTGGCGTAGATTTGAAGTAAAGGCTAGTGACTTGCCTCGTAAGTGGCGTGGTTTTAAACCATCACCAACTATAGCTAAAGTTATCAAAGACAAGCCTGAAACTATGGTAAAAGCCTATGAGGGCGTTGTTTACTTACCAAAAGCTAAAACATATTACGGTTGCTTGTGGATTGGAAAAGAAGATCACGTAAGTTGGATGGAAGACTTTGGTCCAACATCTCCGTGGGTTACTGGGCGTTACTCTAAAGTAGCAGGTGAGATCCGTGGTCGCGGTCCTGCACTACAAGCATTGCCTGATGTTAAGTCATTGAACAAAGCAAAAGAGTTTACGCTACAGAAAGCGGCTATCGACCTTGCAGGTATGTACACAGCAACAGATGATGGCGTTACAAACCCCTACAATATAAGCATAAGTCCGGGAGTTGTTATTCCAGTAGGTTCTAACAACAACGCTAATCCATCATTAAGACGATTAGACACTGGCGCTAACTTACAATTATCGCAGTTTGTCATCAATGACCTACAAATGAACATTAAGAAAGCGTTATTCAATGATCTGCGTGACCCAACAGGGGCTGTTAGATCAGCTACAGAGGTAGCTATTGAGGCTCGTGAACTGGCAAAACGAATTGGTTCTGCATTTGGACGCTTGCAAACTGAAGTATTAATCCCTATTATAAAGCGTGTTGTTGCTATATTAACTCGTAGAGGCATTATTCAGCCGCTACAGTTAGATGGTAGAGACATAGATATTAAGTTTATGTCCCCTCTAGCAAGGCAACAGGATGCAGAAGATATACTTACTGTCCAACAAGCTGTACAGTTTGTACTTCAAAATGCCGGTCCTGACCAAGCTAAGATTGGATTTAAACTTGAAGACTTTGGTACATGGGTTGCTGATAAAGCAGGTATGCCTGCCGCACTTGTTAGAAGTGAAGCTGAGAAAGTAGCAATAATACAAGCAGGTGCAGAAGCGGCACAGCAAGGTATGCCTGCAGGTGAACAGCCAATGCAAGGACAGACTATACTTTGAGTTGGAACAACATAGACAAGGCTTCTTCGGAAACCAAGTCTAAGTACGCAGAAGAACAGAGACTAAAAGCCATTGAATTATCTAAAGCATACAATGGCTGTTTCTCTACGCCTGAAGGAAAGAAAGTCCTTGAAGATTTAACGTCTCGTTTTATCTATGGCAACGATACCCCCTTTGAATCACAGAACGTAAACTACGAAGCGGCTTATCATAATGGTGAGTCAGGTGTAGTTAAGTATGTGATCAATTTAATACAACAAGCTAAAGTAAGAGGTTAATATGTCAGACGAACAAGCCGAAGTACAAGAAACTACTTCTGATACCTTGTTAGACAATGCCGAACCCACGTTAGGTGAGAACGAGTATTTTCTAGCTGAAGGTATTAAGGGTACAGGTGAAACTCCAGAGTGGTATAAAGCAGATAAGTACCAGTCCGTTGCAGAACAAGCAAAGGCGTACACTGAACTTGAAAAGAAGTTTGGTGGATTTAAAGGCGCACCTAAGGATGGTTATGTTGCTCCTGAAGGTGTAGAGCAAGATGATGCGTTACTTGCTGAACTAACTGAGTTTGCTAAAGATACCAATATGTCTCAAGAGGCGTATGGTCGTGCATGGGAACTATTAACTGCACAAGAGCAAGCAGTTGAAGAAGTTAGTGCTGAACAAGAGATGGCAAAGCTAGGTGACAATGCTACTCAGCGTTTGAAGAATGTTGAAGGATTTTTAAAGAACAACCTTGATGCTGATACTTATACTCAAGTGCAAGACTTAGTAACTACAGCAGAAAGTGTACAGCTTATTGAAGCTATCGTAAAAGCTACTGTCCCTGCTAAACTACCCATCGAGGGTGGCGAGCATCCGCAAGGTTTAACGTGGTCAGATGTAGAAGCAGAAATGTTTAAACGCCATGAAAATGGTCAGTTTCTCAGAAGTGTTGATCCCAACCATGAACGGAAAGTTCAACAGATGCTTGCATCGTTTGGCGGTTAATATTTACAAGTATGGGTGTTCGGTGTTATAATAAGCGCATCGAATACCCTATTCCCATAGGCTCGGTAAATTTAGGTTGGATGCTGACCAATTTACTGGGTACTCAGCGAAAACCTTGAAAAACTTTTAAATTAAATCTCTTTTTCGAGGATATTAAAATGAGTGTAAATCTATCTCCTGTAGCTGTTACAGAATTTGACAGCATGGTGAAGCACGCTTACCAAAACGCTTCACTACTAAGAAACGCAGTTACCGTACGTAATAACGTAGTTGGTGACACTTACAAGTTCCGCGCAATGGGTAAAGGTACTGCCGCGGCTCGTGGTACTACTTCTACTGACGTATCTCCAATGAACGTTGCTCACAGCTTAGTTACTGCTACTCTAGCTAACTATGTTGCTCCTGAGTACACTGACATCTTTGATGCGGCTGAAGTAAACTTTGATGAGAAGCAAGAACTTGCTCAAACTATTGCAGGCGCATTGGGTCGTAGACTTGATGACATCGTTATTTCTGCAATGGATGCGGCAACTCCGGGTGCTACTGTTGGTACTGGTGGTACTGCTCTTGCGGCTACTGATCTTATTGACGCTAAAGTTGAGTTGGTTAAGGCTGGCGTTGGTTCTAACGATCTATACTGCGCTATCAGTGGTGCAGGTCTTGCAGGTCTATTAGCTGATGAGAAAGTTTCATCTTCTGATTACCAAAATGTTAAGGCTCTAGTAAATGGTGAAATCAACACATTTGCAGGCTTCAACGTAGTTGTTATCGAAGATCGTACAGTTGGTGGTCTAACTACTGCTTCTGACGTAACCGCAGGCTACGCATTTGCTAAAGATGCTATTGGTCTTGCTATCGGTGTTGATAACAAAACTACTATTGATTATGTACCTGAGAAGGTTTCTTTCCTTTGTAACGGTATGTTGAAAGCAGGCGCGGCTGTACGTGATACAGCAGGCTTGATTCAAATCAACTATGATGCAACACCTGCCTAATTAGGCTTATAAGGGGGGTTCGCCCCCCTTTCTTTTCTCTACATAAAGGTAAATCATGGCTAGTAAAATAGAACTAATTTCTAACGCATTAATTCTGATAGGTGATTTGCCAATAACATCACTTACTGGCAACGCACGAGCGCAGGTTGTAGCTAACAACTTGTATGATAATATCGTCAAAGCAGAACTAACTAAGTATCGTTGGGGCTTTGCTAGAAAGAAAGCACAACTAAATAAAGATGCTACAGCTATTACTGGCACAGAGTGGAATGCTAAATACACACTACCCTCTGACTTACTTACTTTGGTTAAGATCAATCCTAATCAGCCATATCAAATTATTGAAGACAAAGTATATGTAAATCATAGCGGTGACTTGTTCTGTGATTACATAGCTGATGTACCTGAGAATGAGTTCCCTGTACACTTTGCTAAAATGATTGAGTACGCATTAGCAAAAGACTTTGCTATGTCTGTACGCGACAACGCTACAACAAAACAAATTATGGCAGAGGAGTATCTTAATGCTTCTCGCATGGCACGATATACTGATTCACAGCAACATCCTATTACACCTATACAGAGCAGACCATTCCTTGATGTGAGGTACTAATGGCTTTAACTAACTTTGTACAAAACAGCTTTGTTAGTGGTGAACTATCGGAAGAAGTAAAATCAAGAACTGATATAGGTCAATACTTCAAAGGCATGGAAACAGCTAAGAATGTTGTGACTTCGCCTCAAGGTGGCGTCAGAAGACGTATGGGTTCAGAGTTTGTTGGTGTTCCTATTGGACCTACTGAAAGAGATGCAACTGGTTCTTTTTCAGACCCAGATACTAATGGTGATGGAAACGAGGCTAATCTTGACGACAATGACGGGACTACGTTTTATCTCAGTGGCGGTGGTACAGTAGATGATCCACCACAAGTAAACTCTAAAAGCATTAGCACTAATGATAATTGGGTCGCATGGCAACACGATCTTGGCGGATCAAATACATCTACAATTAAATTTGTTGATATACTTGGAATACAGTTTGATACGACAACTACTACGCCAGAAAGTACAGAGTTTGACTTAGAAAGTTCTGATAATGACTCTGACTGGGTTAAAGAAGCAGATATACCCAAAATCACAAACTTTGCTCAAGACTTTAGAATAACCATAGATGTGCCAGTTACGGACACAGAAGGACCTGACACGCGTGTTAGACAATACTGGCGACTTATAAGAAAAGGAACATCAGACTTAGGCACAGAAACCTTAAAAATAACAGATGTAAACTTTTTAAAAGTTAATGAAGCCACCCCTGATGGCAAATATAAAATGCATTCTTTTGAGGTTGATAAAGATAATAGCTTTTTGCTTTTCTTTACGCCAACTAATTTAAGAATTTATAAGGTTACAGATACGGCTACAACTTTTTTTCAAGACATAAATCATGGGCTTGGAGATGATTTTCCTAATCGTGTAGCGGCTAACGAAAATGTACTGTTGCTGTTTAATAAGAATCAACCAACAAAACGGCTTATATACAATTACAACAAAGACGATAAGTTTTATTACGATACATTTCCATATACAAATGTGCCGCGCTATAACTTTAATGATAGGTTAAGCCCAGTAATTGTAGATGCTTTAGTTGATGTAACTTTTCCATCTAATATTGCAGAAGGGAATAAATATCAATTAGAAGTAGATGGTGTTTTAAGTAAAGAAATTGCTTACCATGGCGATTCAGATACAGATCAACAAACCGCTACAGCTAATGCAATGCAGAAAAACTTACAAGATATGCCTGTATTTGGCGACTCAGGTATAACTGTAACTAGAATAGCTTCGCGTGAATATAAAATTACAATGAACGGTGATTCTGCTAACAGTTATGATCAAATGTCTGGCTTTATGACATCAGGTACAACAAGCAGTATTACATTTGATGATTATCAGCGAGGATCAGATGCTAAAGAAGATATATGGAGTGCAACTAGAGGGTATCCAAACTTAGGTGTATTTGCACAAGGCAGGCTGTGGATTGGTGGTACTCGCGATAAGCCACAAGTTTTAATGGCATCAGAACCCGGAGTTTACCACGATTTTCTTGTTAAACGCGGTGAAGACAACGAAGGGTTTTTATTTACAATGAATGGGGCTAAAAGCCGTATTGTAGATGTTACTGGTGGTCGTGGTGTTACAGTGTTTACTGAGGGCGCAGAGTTTGCAATTACTGGCAACACACCTTCTACACTAGGTGCGGAACAGCAAACACAGCATGGTAGCTTTAGCGAAAATGTACCTACACTTTCACTTGATGGCACTACTCTTTTCATTGATAGAAATGGTAAAAGTTTAAGGCAGTTTGTATTTGATTATCGCGAAGAAGGATTTAGAAGTGTAGACCTATCTGTTTTATCTACACACTTAATAAGTAATCCATTAGATATGGATGCAATAACAACTACTACATCTAAAGATGCCAACTATGTATTTATTATTAATGGTGATGGCTCTGCTGTAGTCCTTAACACTTTGCGTGAACAAGACGTAAATGGGTTTGTTAGATTTAATCAAGTTCGTACTGCTGTACCTGCTGATCAAATTTTGAGCAATCCTAATAATGTAGCTTTTGCAGGTGCAACAGATAAGTATGAGCAGGTTGTAGCAGTTAATAATGTTTTACACGTTTTATCTAATGTAGGTAACGCATCTAACTACACCTATAATTGGAATATAAGCAGGCTTACATTTGAGCATTTGCTTGATTACTCGTTAAAGTTTGAGCCTGCGTCAAGCCCTGATTCAGATGGTAATTACCATAGTGAAATACTTACAGGCTTAAAACATTTAAAAGGTACGCAAGTTACAAACCTTGTTGCAGGTAATAGTGTGTTGTCACCACGATATTTAAATCCTGCAGGTCCTGCAAGTGATGGAAACTCAATATCCTTAACTTCTGAAGAAAGAAAGTTGAATGCTACAATAGAAGTTGGTAGAAACTTTGTGCCGGAAGTAAAACCAATGCCTATAGCCGTCCTTATGAGAGATGGCGACAATATACAAATGGCACTAAAACTGATTAGAAGAATGAATTTACGTGTAATTAATTCAGCAGGTGTTAATATAGATGGTGTGGCTGTGCCTGTAAGAGAGTTTGGTGGTGCTGATGATAGTCCACTTAACACTTCGTTAGAGCCGTCTACAGGCATTATAGAAGACAATAATGGTGGTAATGGTTGGGGTCGTGAAATAGCACCTGTTATTACTATACCAGATGCCACGCCATTCCACTTGTTATCAATAGATTATGAGATTAGTTCGTGAATGAAATAACAACACAAGACGATATTATTCAGTTACAATCGTTAATGTTGAAAGGCGATACAATCGAGTTAGAGACGCGCCACCACTTTAGTGATGGATTGTATGCCAGAGAGTTGTTTATACCGGCAGGCGTTTGTTTAGTGGGCGCATTGCATAAAACAAAGCATCTTTATACTGTGGTAAAAGGAAAGTGTAGAGTTGCAACACAGTTTGAAAATATAGAAATAGAAGCACCTTTTATGGGTGAGACTATTCCGGGAACAAAGCGTGTTATATACGCTGAAACTGATTGTGTGTGGATTACATATCACCCAACAGAACTAACTAATGTTGAAGAAATAGAAAAGGCTATATTAGAGCCAGAGGATATTTAGATGTCATTTCACATAGTTGCCGCTGTAATAGCAACCTCTTCTGTATACACTGCTGTGCAACAAAGAAAAGCAGGAAAAGCTCAGGCGGAAGAAGTATTAATGCAGAAACAGCAAGAAGAAATGCAAGCAAAAATAGAAGAGCTTGCGAGGCGAGAAAAGCTAAATGCAACATTAGCGGCTAATCAAGCGGCTATGGCAACTAGTGGAGTATCAGGATTGACCCCTGAAAGTGTAGCTTTACAGTCAGCAAGACAAGTTAGTTCTAGCGAATCTGCAATAGCATTAAGTGATAGATTAAAGTTAGCAATGAGAGAAAGACAAGCGGCAAATATATCAGCAACTGGTAGAGCGCAAGCAACAGGAACGCTTTTGAGTGGTGCGGCACAAGCGGCATCTGGTTATGCGGCTTATGGCGCGGCATCAGCTCCAACAACTACAACGGTATAATTAAATGGCTATTACACCTATTACACGATATGGCAAATTTACACCTACTGGTGTAGACCAGACTGAGGCTCGTAAATTAGAGGCTTTAGCAGGCGTTGGGCAAAAGGTTACTCAAGCCGCAGTTGCTCATGGACAACAAAAAATACAAGAACGAAAGGAAGAAACACGTAGAGCGGAACTAGAGAAAAAAAAGACTGATGCTTTGTTAGAGCAAGAATTAGTAAATAGTAGTATTTTAGATCATGATGCTCACCTTACACAATTATCAGAAGAATATTCTGATGATCCTACACAGTATTTAGAAAGATCTATGGCTTTTACTAATGGTATGCTTGAAAGCATGACCCCAAGTGTTCGCGCTCGTTTAGAAGTTGATCTCATAGGAAAAGTAAGAAGCACGCACGCACCTTTATTAAAAAACTTTAATGCTAATGCTTTGATTGCTAGTAAGCAATCTAGTGATAATACAATTAGTACTTTAACTGTTGATTTAGATAAAGCTATAAGAAACAAAGAAGATATTGGATCTATTGTAAATAACATAAATAATGCTTTTATAAGTAGAGGTGAATTAGACCCTACATACAATGTAGCAGAAAAACAAAATAAGTTACAAAAATTAATAAAATACAAACAAATTGAAGCACCTATACTTGCGGTGGCTGATACTGATGCTGAAACTGCGGCAGTTTTATATGACGAAGCGTTAAGTAAAGTTCCAGATGGCTATACACAAAATGAGTGGAAAAATACATTAGATTCTACTTTAGTACAAATTAATACCCAGTCATCTTTGCAAAAGATGAAAAGACAATTAGGTATTAAAGAAGATGCTAAGAAAGTAACAAATGTGGTAACGTCTTTAGATATTGGCTTACCGGTTGACTCGCAAACAAGAGATGAAGCAAGACAAGCCGCACAAAATATAGGAAAACAAGATGAGTTTGCTATTGCTGAACAAGTTAATCACTATGCAAGAAGTGATGCAGAAACACGAAACAAGTTAATGCAAGCGGCAGAAGATAGCCCTGAAAATGCACAGCTAGTAGCCGCTATGGTAAAGTCAGATGTTGCTAGAAATACTGCTCTTAATAAAAGTGCTTTAGATTGGGGTGCAAAAACATTAAGAACAACAGAAAATACACCGATTATTGAAAGGGTGCAATTTGAAAATCTCATGTACCCGACTCAAGAAGAGTTAGCTAACAGAAAAGAAAATATAGAAATTGTTAAGAATTACACTGGTTACAATAATATACATTTATTTACAGAAGAAGAAAAAACTGCATTTGTAGAAACTCTAAAACAAATAAACCCAACGGAAATAATGGGTGTAGTGAATGCTTATGGCAGAGATTCATATATACAAGATATTGTTGCACAAGAAATGGGCGATGGCACAACTGCACATGCTTTTGATAAGCCGCATTTAGCATCTATATTATTTGAGGGTAAAAGAAGATCGCAAACAGAAAAGCCATCAGTAGCTTTGCAGGGCAATGCAAAAGCTCAAGCGCACGGTTTATTTACTGAGCATACTGGCACTGGAATTGATAGTGATAACTATAGTCATTATTTAGCGGCAGTAGAATCATATTATTTTGGCACTGTTGATTTAGGTACAGGTTTAACGGCTGAAGAAACCAGAGATGGTGCATTGCAATATGATTTTAATAAAGATAAATGGATGGAAGCAATACAGGCAGTAGTTGGCAACACTATGGAGTTTAGAGATAAACAAATAATTTTAGGAAGTCATACAGAAGAACAGCTTGAAACAGTAATTGAAAACTTAACTGTAGAAAACATACAGTTACTTACCACTGCTCAAGGAGATATATACATTACTGAAGATGAAGCAGATGATATACTAGAATTAATTCAGGATGAAGACAGAACACGCTTAACAAAATTAGCAGGCATTGATGGTCAAGAAGGAAATTATCAAGTTGTGCGTGTTGTTGAAATTAATGGAGTAGAACAAGAAAAATATTTAGCTTCGCAAAGTGGTCAGCCAATTATATTGCAGTTAAATAATGAAGCCCTAAACAAAAACATAGCAAGTTTTCTGGTTTCTGAAGAAGGCAAAAAAATATCACAAAGAATAGAACTTAATAGGCGTGTAAGAGGCAGACCTAGCAACCCATTTGGAATGTTTTAAAGGATATAAATGTCTTTATTAAACACTAGAACAGAAAGAGAGTCTTCGTACACTCCTACTATAACTGCGAAGGATGCACTTACGCAGAAGGAGCAGATGTATGGTTTTGGTGAAACTTATAGCGCAAAATTTGGCTTAATTAAAGATGAGGCGTGGTCTGTATCAAGTTTTTTTAATAATGAAGGGTTTTATGAAAGAGCAGATCAAGTAGAAAATATAATAAATACAGGCGACAAAGACTATAGCCAGTATCAAAAAAACGGTAGATTTGACTACAATAAGTTTGCTCTTGAAACAGGTCTTGTAAAAACAGATGAAGAGTTATTTAACGAAAAAGTCGCAAAACTTGCAAAGTTAAGAGAGCAAAGACAAGAAATTATTGATAGAGGTAGTTATTGGGGTGATATAGCAGGTAGTTTTGCCGGTTATGCGTCTGATCCATTAATCATTGGCACTTTACCATTTGGTATGGTTTCAGGAACGGTTAAGGGCGCGTCAATTTTATCTAATATGGCGAGAGGGTTTGCTACACAAGCAACTGTTGGATTGGCAACAGAAGTGCCTATACAGCTTTCAGTGTATGACTATAAAAAACAAATTCAATCACCATACTCTAAAGAAGAAGCATATACAGCAATAGCATCAGCTACTTTATTCTCTGGATTGTTTGGTGGTGGTGCAAATGGTATTAGTGGATATTTGGCGCGAAGAAAAGAATTAGCACAAAAAGCGGCTATAGAATTTAAAACTTTTAAACCTATATTCAATGATGAGTTCACGCCTACTGTGCGTGGCATAGAGACCTATAGACAGCAACAACTTGCTGCTAAATTGCCAGAAGGCAAGCCAATTACTGCATACCACCGCACTACTGCAAGCCCTTTTTTTGATTTTAAAAAATCAGATAAAAGCAAACATAGCTACGCAGGAAGTGAAGGTATTTATTTTTCTAGGCAAAGTGATGACCCTAGCACTATTGCATTTGGCGCAAATGAAGTAGAGGCAAGTGTTTATATTAACAACCCAGTACCACTACAAACAGTTACTAGTTCATTTGATAAGAAAAAAATTACTTTCGCTAGAGTTGATATTGATGAGTTGCCCAGCAATTTAGACGATATAAGAACTATTAAAAATGGCGATTTAGAATTAGTTGATGATTTATCTAAGGCAGAATTGCAAAAATTAATTAAATCTAAAAATTTATTTAGAATGATTGACCCTGAAAAATTGTTTCCAGATGATGTTGCCGCAATTAAAAAAGCAGGGTTTGATGGAATAGAAGTGCCAAAAGGTAAAGATAAGCCTGCACAAATTGTTGCACTTGATGCTAGTCAGGTTAAAGTTAAAAAATTTAAAGAAAGTGGCACAGTAATTGATGCACCACAACCAGAAGTAAAAAAACTAAGCAAAGCAGAAGTAGATAAAGACATACAGGAAAAACTTGTAGAGTTTTCTAATCAACCTGCCAAAAAAGAGCATACTGCAATATTTACAGTAGAGCATATTGTAAACCAACTTAGATTGCGTAAAGGATTTAGGGCGGAAGAGGTAGTATTAGAGTCGTATCAAACAGCTTTAAACGCAGGTATCAAGTCTGTTGATGGTATAAAGCAGGCTGTTATTAAAACTATTGATGACAAAATAAATGAGTTAGGCACAGCTAATCCTGAAAATGTAAAGCAATTACAAGAGATGAAAGGAAGAATATCTAACTCTACAGATGTCAGGGCAGAGATGGATTTGATTCTTAAAGACAATGTCATGCGCGACTTAGACTTGTTAAGAATTATAGATGAAGCTGACAGTCCTGCGCCTAAGTCAACAGTACCTGTTAAAGAAAAAGTTGATATTGTACATCCAAAGGCTAAAGCAGGTGACTTAGAAGATCAATACTATAATGATACTGGCACAAGAGAAAGTTATAATCGTGATGTAGATATGTATAATACTTTAGAAACAAAAGAGGTTGTTGTATTGGATGCAGATGGCAATCCTAAAATTGTAAATGCTGACGAAGTAATTAAAGACTTAGATGATCAGTTAGGTGAGTTAGATTCTATTATGAGGTGTTCTCGTGGCTAGTTTTGAGTATTGTATTAATCTTGCAGTTGATCAAAAAAAGATCAGCAAAACTACTGCGAATGAAATATTAGAGTCTGGCGATCCTGCTGAGTATATTAAAACATTAGCAGACAACATAAGCAGACAAAAGCGCGAAAAAATTATTGATGCAATAATAATTGCTGATTCACGCCAAAAAATAATGAGTCATCCTAAAGGTCCAATGGTAGGACTTAAGTCTTTACTAGCTAGAGATTTAACTGAAAGCGCAGGCTACCTTAATGTTGAAAATCATCAGGCATTTTTCTTAGCAAAGTATTGGTCATCGTTTCATAAAGGTGCTGAAAGGTTTTTCCCTAGACTAAACAAAATGGGGCTACTAGGCTTTAGGCAAGACAAAGAAGGCTTGAAGGATTTTGTAAAAGTTGTATTTAATACAGGGTTTAAATCTGCTGATAACGAAATTAATGACTTAGCTAAACTGTGGCTAGATACAGTTGAAGAAATGCGTTTGGACTTTAATAGTTTTGGTGGCAGTATTTCTAAAAACGAAGCATATTTTATGCCGCAAGCAGTTAATTCAAGAGCGTTTAACAAAATAAGTGAAGATGAATTTGTTGAGTTTTTAAACCCAACTAATGGCGAGACATTGCTTGATAAGTCAAGAATGCTTAATGATAAAGGCGAAAGACTTACAGAAGAAGAATTGAATGAAGCTTTGCGTTATGTTTATCAAACACACAAAACAGCAGGTCTTAACAAAGTAAAAGACGCACCGCCAAAAGGCGCGTCAAGAAAGTTATCGCGCAGAAATAGTCATCAAAGATTCCTATACTTTAAAGATGGTGAATCGTGGATACAGTATCAAGATCGTTTTAATGGTGGTGACATATATTCTATTATGACAGACCACATACAAAATATGGCATCTGATATAGGAATGATGGCAACATTAGGTACAAACCCAAGAAATATGTTTGACACCTTATCTTTGTTGGCACAACAAGAAGCGGCTAAGCAAGGCAAACGATACAAAGGACATGGCAGAGAAGCAGAAGCAATATTTAGAGTTGTAAGTGGCGAGGTAAATGCCGCAGAAATGGCAACTTTTGCTGATCTTGGTAATACTTTTAGAACATTTGAAAGTTTTGCCGCACTGGGTGGCGCGGCTATATCAGCAGTAGTTGACCCTGTAAGTAATTTATTAAGTGCATACTCTAGCAAAATGCCAATGATGAAAGTATTTTCAAGCCATGTAAAATTATTAAAAGACTTACATGGCAAAGATAGCCCTGAACTTAGGCAGTTGTTTGCAGAAATGGGGTTTATAGTTGATACAACTATTGGATTTGCAAAATCATCAAATAAATACGTTGATGTATATGGCACAGGCAAAGTTGCTAAAGGTCTAGATGGATTGCTACGAGGCACTGGTCTTGAAACTATGACCCAAGCAGGTCGTAAAGCAATGTCAATGGAACTTTCGTTGATGCTTCATAAGAATTTCGGAAAAAAACTATCAGAGTTAGATCCGGTGCATCAAAAGATGTTTGCAAGCAAAGGCATTACTGAAGCCGAATGGGATGCTTTTAGAGCAACTAAACCACTTGAAATGAAAGGTGTAAAGTTTGCAAATGTTTTAGAAGACAAAAGCATGAAATTTCATGCAATGATTACAGAAGAAGTAGAGCGAGGCGTTCCGCTTGGTGATGCTAGAATTAAAGCAATTACTACATTGCTTGGCACAAAGCGCGGTACAGTTGGCGGAGAACTTGCAAGATCGGTTACGCAACTTTTAACGCACCCAACTGCAATTATTATGAATCATGCTAATAGGCTGTTCCACAATCCAAGAGGAAGAAGCAGGGTTTCGTATGCGGCAGGGGGTTTTGTTGGGTTTACTATGCTTGGAGCAATCAGTTTACAGCTAAGTGAAATGTCAAAAGGAAAAACACCTAGAGATATGGACAATGCTAGGTTTTGGCTTGATGCTTTTAAAAGAGGTGGTGTAGGTGGTCCTGCGGCAGATATATTATTTACTAATACAGAAGACTTTGGCAAAGGTTTTGTTGAGGCTAATATGGGCTTAGTATTTAATAGAATTGATGAAGTAGCAGACATGACTGTCGGCAATATTAATAGATTAATTGATGGTGACGAAACACATTTGATACCGCAATTTTCTAAATTAGCGCAGGATTTAACGCCTAAACCGTGGCAGTTAGGTTTGTTTCACGATTATGTATTTTATAACCTGCGTGATGCAACAGACCCAAAACACGCATATAGATTTAATAAACACGAAAGAGAAATTAAAAAAGAGCAAGGACAAGAATATTACTTTACGCCAGAACGCTCACCACTAGAAAACATAGAGCGAATTATAGATTAAGAGGATATTATGACAGTTACAGCAAACACAACTAGAAATCAGTACACTGCCGGTAATCAGCAGAACACGTACGCTTATACATTTCAAATACATGATGCCTCTGATCTAAAAGTATATATTGGTGACGAGTTAAAGTCATTGAACACACACTATACTGTTACTGGTGTAGGCAGTGGCACAGGTGGCAATGTTGTTTTTGACTTAGGCGTTGATGGAAATGGACAGCAAATATACATTCCAGTAGACACTGTAGTGTCTATATTTTTAGCTATGGATTTGGATAGAGATACTAACTATCAGCCTAGTGGCGCATTCTTAGCCTCTACTGTGAACAACGACTTTGATCGTTTGTGGTTAGCTTCTAATCAACAGCAAACAGATATTAATCGCACTGTTAGGCTACAAGACCTTGATTCACAATCTAATATGACTTTGCCTTTGCTCGCTGATAGGGCTGATAAGTTGTTTGCATTTGGTCCATCAACTTCTGGCGCACCTGCTACTGTAGTAACTAACAACTCTTCTCAATGGGATAGTGCCTACAATAATATGATTACTGGTATGCAGTTCCAATCAGGCGGCATACTAAGATTATCACAACAAGATGGCTCTGATTACACTGTTGACCTTGATGGTCGCTACCACATTATAGGCACAGACATACCTGATGCAGACATATCAGAATCTAGTGTTACACAGCATCGTACAGCAATGTTAGACCTTGCAGACAATGAAAGAATTAAACTTGGCGATAGTGATGATTTGCAAATTTATCACAATGGTAGTTTTTCATTTATTCAAGATGTTGGTGCAGGCAGTTTAGCACTTTTAGGCACAGACTTACTTTTGGCTAATGGTGATGGTTCACAAAACTATATTACTTGCGTTAATAATGCGGCAGTACAACTTTTTTATGGCGGTGATGTTAAATTTACAACAAATACTAATGGCGTAGAGGTTACAGGAACAATAGAGTTTGACGGCTTAAGCGGCACAGGCTCTGTTACTGTTACAGATATATTAGATGAAGATGATATGTCATCTGATAGTGCTACTGCTTTAGCTACACAACAATCTATCAAAGCCTATGTAGATGCTAATGCAGGTGGCTCATCACAATGGACTACTTCTGGTTCTGACATTTATTACAATACTGGCGATGTAGGTATAGGTACTACTAGTCCTTCAAGAACATTACATCTCAAAGATAATATTGCAGGTATTAGACTTGAAGATAGTGATAACAATTCCTATGGAGAACTAATATATAACACAAACTCAAATGGCTTATTAATTCGCTCTGACCACGGCAACATTGACGAAGGCAGTAACATTATCTTTCAAGTTGATGGCTCTGAAAAAATGAAAATAGGGTCAACAGGTAAAGTAGGGATAGGTACTAGTAACCCTGTTAGACACTTAGATGTTAGAGGCGGTACAACAGATATTGTAGCTAACTTTGAGTCATCTGACACAGGTGGATATATTAGTCTACAAGATAATACAACTTCGTCAGATACAGCAGTTTTAGTAGGTGCTATTGGTGATGACTTAAGAATTGATACAGGAGATACAGAATCTGTACGCATAGACTCATCAGGTAATGTAGGTATAGGTACTACTAGTCCCTTACATAAAGTTGACATAATGGGCGATGCAAGCACAGCTTATGATGCAACTAGTGACAGTGGGCAATCAAATCACGATGCCACTTTGCAAGTTTTTAACGCAAACACTACTGATGAATCTTTTGCTAGCTTAGTGTTTAGAAACAGAAACTCAGGTGTTGGCATTAGTAGGATTTCTAGTATATCTAAAGGCTCTGGCACAACAGATATGGCGTTTGTTACTGAAAATAGTAACACTAAATCCGAAAAGTTACGCATTAAAGCTGACGGTAAAGTAGGTATAGGTACTACTAGTCCTGCTAAAGCATTCCATGTAAAAGGCGATGACGCAAGTATTTTAGTTCAAGATAGTGCAACAGGTTATGCCTCACAAGCATCTGGAGTTATTCTTACTAGCAGTGAAGCAGACGGAACTCCAAGAACCGATGTTCAGCGTAAAGTACGGCTTAATGGCGATGCTTTGACATTTACACGAGGTCCTTCTGATACAGAGCATATGCGTATTGACTCATCTGGCAAAGTAGGTATAGGTACTAGTAGTCCTGCTGAAGAACTACATATATCTGCCGCTATACCTAAAGTTCGTCTACAAGATTCTGATGGTACTAATCAATATGGTGAGTTTTTTCATTCAAATGGCACAACAGCTATCTTAGCTAGGAACAACACTACTGACGGTACTATAGTTTTTCAAAAGTATGATGGCACTACTACAGATGAAACTATGCGTATTGACACATCAGGCAATGTAGGTATAGGTAATACAAGTCCTTCAGCTCCCCTTCATGTGAATGGAGTAGCAAGAGCCTCTACACTACGCGCAGGGCAAGGCTCTAACACCGCTCCGGGAATTGCTTTTACCACTAGCACAACTTCAGGCTTTACAAACCCCGGTCTTGCTACAGTAGGTTTTGTAACAGGCGGAAATGAAAGAGCGCGGATTAACTCTTCTGGTCAACTTCTTGTAGGAACAACATCAGGGGGCTCTTACAGCGCAAAGATTAGAGCAAGCGCAAGAATTGAAGGGTCAGGATTTGTTGGAACAAGTAATTCTAGTCAGTTCCTGAATGGTGGCTTCATGGGCGGAGCTACCATAATTGTCAAGAGTTGGACTGGCTATAGTTCAAGTTCACAAAAGCTAATGAGCTTTCAAGGCTCTACAGGTTCTGAGCGTGGCACTATAACAATGGCAGGCACTTCTACACAATATAACACTACATCTGATGAGCGTGCTAAAGAAAACATACAGGATGCAGGTGATGCAGGTGCTAAGATAGATGCTATACAAATAAGACAGTTTGATTGGAAAGAAGATGGAGCGCATCAGGACTTTGGAGTTATAGCGCAAGAGTTACAGCCTGTTGCACCTGAAGCAGTAACACAAGGGTATGATGAGGAAGATATGTGGAGTGTTGATTACTCCAAACTAGTACCAACTTTAATTAAAGAAATACAATCACTACGCAACCGAGTTGCACAACTGGAGAACGAAGAATGAACTACAACATTGAAACATTAGAAAGAAACGCAGAAGGTGGCGT
>Ga0208428_1000458_pt1 | contig 18895 bp, 21 predicted proteins | sample DEB08_DNA_11_FD_184535 | JGI IMG/M metagenome (GOLD analysis project Ga0208428, IMG submission 184535) | Aqueous microbial communities from the Delaware River and Bay under freshwater to marine salinity gradient to study organic matter... | ecosystem: Environmental > Aquatic > Marine > Coastal ... | reverse complement strand
TTCTAATTTACCATTACGTCTAATAATAAAATGGTAACCAACATCATCCCAACCATTTTGATCCACGTGCCACTTTCTAATTTCATCGTAGCCAATATCCATTGTAGCTTTAGTTGCAGCACAATGTACAACGATCATATCAGTATTAGTTCTTAACTCCATGTAACACCTCTTTTTTCTACTATTCTACACTTTTTTGTGTTTAAATCTACTTTAATTATTTCAATATTTTTATTTTTAATTCTAGGTACTCTAGATATAGAGCTTCCATCTTTTCTTTTATTTTCTACTTTAACATCAAATAATCTAGTTTTAAATGTTACAGGGTCTACTGCAACTAAGTCTACAGCCGAATGTGTTTGGCAACCTGTAAATACAAAATAATTATTTTCTTGTAACCAACAGATAGCTAAATTCTCTGCGAAACAACCTTTATTTTTTGGTATCACTCACCCTTTCCGAATTCTTTTTCAAAGTCTTCTTTATCAAAATCTCGTTTTTCTTCTGCTTTAGCTCTCTCAATAGATTGTTTACCTTTTTTATAAAGACTTAATCCTGCTCCAAATACATCTTTTAAAGCTTGTATTGCATATTTAGCTGTAGCATCTACAGGAAAAAATACATCAGCGTCTTGTTGCATGGGATCTTCGTTTTGTATTTCTTCAAATTTATCTTCACCATACTCTTTATATACTAATGGATTTTTAGCTGGATTAGGAGTATATGTTTTTCTTAAACCTGCTCCTCTATTAAAACCAAAATTTAATCTATTAACAATATTATCTAAATTAGCTTCTTTAGATAAAAATTTACCAACTTTAGTATCCTCTGCTTTTATTGATTTTAAAACTTTATCTATTACAGCTTCTCGTTTTGCTGTAGGAAGTTTATCCATAAATCTAGGATAGTTTCCAGCTAAAAAGTTTTTCTTAGCAGCATTTACAAATTTACCATAATCAGTAAATAAAAATAAATTATCAGCGTTAATATCAAATCCACTTAAAATTCTAGATACTCTATTAAGTATTAATCTTTTGTGGTTTAATGGTCCAGCAAATATATCAATAAATAACCCAGCTTGATTTGCAGCATCTACTAAACTTTTTTGTCCAGCAGCTCCACCTGCTCCAACAGGTGTTTGTAACATTTCTAAAACATTACCTATTTCTCTATATGTACTAAAAAAGTTTTTATCATAAAGCTGTAATATAGTTGATCTATTTTTATCTAAAAATTGATTAAGTTTTTGTCCATTTAAAGTTTCAACTGACTCTCCACCCATCATTCTATAAATACCTTTATTTTCAAAAGAACCAGATACATCTTTCATCATTCTTTGTAAAAAAATAGAACGAATGTCATTTACAGTTTTAGTAGGTAAAGCATTAATTAATCCAGTAATATTATCTTTACCAGATTTTTTAATAATATGTTCTACAATTTCACCAGGCCCTGAACTACTTAAAGCATCCCAATTTTTAATTCCTGGTAAATATTTTTGAACTACTGCATTTTGATCTAATACAAATTCATTTAATTTTTCGTACTCATCTAATACTTTAGTCGTACTTTTTAATTTACTAAATTCTTCTTTACTTAAAATGTTTTCATAATTTTTACCAAACTTTTTAAAAAATTCATTATGAGACATTTTTCTAACGCCATCTCTTTCAAGTACATTATCAAAATAATTTTTATATAAAGCTTTTTTAATTTTAACTTGATCAGCGGTTGGAACTACATTATCCGTTTTAAATATTTGACCAAACGCTGCAGATTTTTCTCTAGCCTCAACAGTATCATCAATTAATGATTTAAATAAACTTTCACTTTTTCTAGTTGCTTTAGCTAAACCTTCTGTAGTCTGTCCACCTCCAAACTCATCTGAAAAGTTTTTAAAAATTGTATCTCTTTTTAAATTAAGTAATTGAAATCTATCAGCAACATTTTTTGCTAATTTATCATCGCCAGTTTTAACTAAAAAATTTGAAATAGTTTCAGTAAGACTACCATTTAAATTTCTTAATACACCTTGACTTGTTCTATTAGTTGTGCTTTCTTCTAATAAACCAATAGCATTTTTTAAAGTATATACATCTTTTAAAGTTAATTTACCTTGTTTCTCTAAAGTTTTAAAACCTTCTAAAATAGTTTTAAGATTAGTACCTTGTTGAGTGAATCCAGCATTATCAAATAATTGTCTTAACATTACTAATTTATTATTATCTATTGCTTTTTGAATATTAATTTCTTTAGCTCTAGGTCCTTTTGGTACTTTTTTAATATTAGCTGGAAGAATACCTTTTAAATTAAATCTTTTTATTTCTTTATCTAATATTCTAAATGTTTCATCTAATTGAAATGTAACAGGTTCTTTATTTTTATTTATTCCTGTTAATATAGAATCATCAAGTTTTGTTATTTGAGATTGTAAATTTCTATAAGTATCATCTAAATAAACACCGAATTCATCTAAATATTTTGTTCCTATATCATCTATAAAACTACCTTCTAATTTAGCAACTTGTGTAGAGTTTTCTAATAATTCTAAATTAGCTTTATTAAGAGCAATTTGAGCTTGACCTTTAACTTGATTTTCTACACCCTCAATTAAAGAATCAGCAGTTACATTATCTACTTGATTTAGTCCAGTAGTTTTCTTTAAAATTTTATCTTCTATTGCTTTAATAGAAGCTTTACTTTTTAATGAATTAACTTCGTCAGCTAATACAGCAGCTTTCGCTGATCCAGTTTTTTTAATTAATTGATTTGATTCTAAAATACCTTTTCCTACAGCAACTGCAAAATATTCATCAGCTTCTTTATCAGTAAGATTAAATTCGTTTTTCATTTTATTTTTAGTTTTTTGTATACGATCAAATAAACCAGTATCTGTTTTACCTTTAGTTTCTATAAACTCTTTAATAGTAGAACTACTTAATTGATCTGATCCAAGAACAGTTGCTTTAATAGCTTTTGCAGCAACTAAAAAACCAGCAGTTGCAGCTGCATCAAAAGCCGCATATTTTGCTGCAGCATCAAGAGCCACTTGATCAAATTCTTCTGGCGTATACATATCATTTTGTAAACCTAACTTATGATAACCATATTGTAATCTTGCATACTCAGTAATAAAAGCAGCGCCTGCAGAACCTGCAACTGTACCCGCCGGTCCTAAAGAACTACCAAAAGTACCGCCAATAATTGATGCAACGATAGGTCCTGTATCTGCTACAGCATCAGATATATCAGCTTTAGATAATGAAGGTGAATCAACAGCAGAATAAAAACCAGTGCCACCTAATTCTTCTGGAAGTTTATAAATTAAACCTTTAGTTTTTCTGTCTTTATATTTTAACTCTTTAAATTTTACATCAATCTTATCTTTAAATTCATTTACTTTATCAACACCATATTGTGATTCTAAATTTTTAATTAAAAGACTTTTTATATTTCTAGTTTTAGCTTGATCAGTATCTAAACCAAATCCTAAATCAAATCTTATATCACCTTTTATTTCATTTTCTTTACTTGTATCTATACCCTCTAAATTATATAAATTTTTCTTTGATACATAACCAGATTCAGTTTCTATTCCTACATCATCTACTAATATTTCGTTATAAGATTTTTCAGCTTCTTTATTTGCATTTTTAATTAAATCTAAATTATAACCTTCGTCTGCTAAAAGTTGTTTTTCTATTTCTTCTTGAGATTGAGTTGTATCTATCTTTTTAGTTTCACCAGTAAATGTACCAGTTACAATAGCTTGTGCGTCTTTAGGATCTTGTCCGAGTTCGATTAATCTTTCGAAATCTTTTTGTTGTTCCTCATTAAGTTTAACTTCAGCCACATTAATACCCTATTGATATTTCTTTTTAATATCGTCTATTTCATTTTCTTTTTCAGCTTGTGCTCCTAAGAATTTGTCAAATGCACTGATTTCTGGAATAGACTTATCAGCTTGTAAATCTTGATATAGTTTAGCTTGTATAATTCTAAATGGTGTTTTTTCTGTGCTTCCAAATAACTCTTTTAAAGTTTCATCTTTAACATCTTTTTCAAATTTAACTGCTATGTTTTGTGCAGCTAATTCAGCAGCTTCGTTTTGAAAACCAACAGAGCCTGTTTCAGATCCTCCAGGATAAGCTAATTTAGAAGCAATAGGATATGCTTCATCTTCAATTAAAGCTAAACTTCTTTCTGCAGCTAATAATACTTTTAATGCTTGAGGGTTAGTTTTTAAACTACCTGCGCCTTTTAATAATAATTGTAAGTCAACGTTAGATACTGGATATAATTCTTTAGCTTTACCTAAAATTCTATTACTTGCTCCTGAATCAAGTATTGATTTAAACTTAACAATTTCTTCAGCAGAAGCTACAGCGTCAGGATTTTCTGCAAATTTTTTCCTCATTTCAGTTAAAAAATCTCCATAACCTAAACTTACAGCCACTTCTTCTAATGGAGCAAATACATTTTCTAAAATACCAGTAGGAGTATAATCTTTTAATTTTAATAATTCATTATAAGTTCTTTCTGTAGCTAACTTAGAACCTTTGTTTTTATTAAAGTTATCATTGTAATCTTTAAATAAATCTGCAATAACTTTATCTTTAGGATCAGCGACCCTCTTTTCGTTTTTCAAAGCTTTTAATCTTTCAATATCTAATCCTTTTTCTTTTTGTCTAATAGCTAAGTCTTCAACGAAACCTTGTTTTTGTCCCTCAGCAATCATACCTACAGCAGATTTAGCTTGACCTATAGGAGTATAACCAGATGATTTTATAATTGTATTTAAACCTTGTAAAAAACTTCTTCTTTTTTTAGGATCCTCGTAAATAGCTTCCATTCTATTTTCTACACCAGAAACTACTCCAGTTAAAGCATCACCTACAGAAGATACAAACGCTGAAAAGCCACTTTTCTTTTTTTCATCACCACCATCATCTTTTTTATTACCTACTTGATCTTTAAGTGCGTTACCGCCTTGTACTTCGATTTTACCATCATCGGGAACAGTTCCTTTAGTGTTACCCATCATCATTTCTAAAGAAGTAAATGAAGGAGCTTCTTCTATAGTTTTTAAATCTTCTTTAGAAATATCTTCTAACTTGTCTTCTTCAATTTGAAGTTTTTGTAATCCACCTGGATTAGCTTGATCTTCTGCAAAAATTATAGCCATATTAACCTCCTAAAAGAAACCACCAAGAGCTTGACCTGCGCCAACTACTTGACTAAAGGTACTAGGCGCACCTACTGGTGTTCCTACAAAGCCTGATCGTTCTTCTCCATAAGTTCTTATAGGTGCTCCTGCTAATGCACCAACCATTTGTCTAATTTGTCCTGCTGGATATTCTCTTTCTTCAATAAAATCTCTATAAGCTTCAGCAAGTCCAGCTTGTTCTATTCCTCTAGCTGTAGCTCCATATTGACCTAATCCAGCTGCAGCACCAGCAAGTCCTGATAATTGAGATTGTGCTGCTTGTAATTGTGTTGCTCTATCTTGCGCAAATCTTTGTGCACCTGATTCAAAACCAGCTTGTCTTAATCTACTTGATACATCAGCAACTTGATCTAAATATCTTTCTCTACCTAAAGCTCTTTCTACACCTTCTCTACTTCCACCAAAAGCTCCTGCGCCTATAGCTTGTGTTGCCATAGCTCTTTGTTGTTGACCATAAGTTTCTCCTAAATCAGATAGTGTAGATTGAATAACAGCATTAGTATAAGGATTCATATACTGTTGCATTGTTGCAGTATCAAAAGTTTGTGCTCCTATTTGAGCTAACTGTCCAGCTTGTGGTAAAATTTGTGTACTAAATACATTGGCTGCTGCTTGTTCACCTCCAGATAAAGGCGCAACTCTTTGACCTTGATATCCTTCATAAGGTTGTGTAAAAACATTCTCTGCTGTTCTTAAAGTTCTTTCTTGAATCTCTTTAAAGTATTCAGGAATTTGTGAAGTAACAGTTTGTTGACTTGGTGCTTGAACAACAGTTGTTTGTGGTTTAAAGATACTACCCATTGATTATATATGTTCCTCCAATATTTTTATATCCTAATTTGACAAAGGCGTTGTGTTTTCTTTCAACGTCTTTACCTTGAAATACTTCGCATATTGCTGTTACTCGTTTAGCTAATGCGTATTCTTTAAAAACTAACATTATAGCTTTAAAGATATGAAAGTTTCGATACTTAGGATGTATATGTAACCATAAAGTTCTTAAAAACTTTTTATCACTATACCAAGTTTCGTCTATTGTAGCAGCCATAGTTCCTACAATATTATTTTCATATTCTACTACTATAACAAAACTATTTCGAATGTAAAATACTATATTTTCAAGAGCTTTTTTATTATTGGTGTTTCCAAAGTTAAATGGAGCTTCTATAAGCCATGTTTTCAATAATTCTCGTATTCTAACAGCGTCATCTATACGAGCTAATCTAATCTTATATTTATCTTTTTCCATCTGGTCTTACATTGATTCTTAATGTACCAAATCGCCAATTACTACCTAATTCGTCACTTTCTATTTTAATGGAAGATTGTCTACCTCGTATTCTAGAATTATAAAAAGCTGTCGTATTTGACACTGTTATAACCTCTCCTGTAGTCTTAGAGCTATTAGGATAATCTCTAGCTGATAAAGTAATAGTAGCGTTTCCTGTTTGATTTTTAAAGTCGGGTATAACTTTATTAATAAAACTAAAATTCTCTCCATCTGCAATATCTCCATCACCTGATTCTATATAAGCAGTGATTGCTGATCCATCAGCATCAACACCATCTTCATGTCTATAAATTAAACTTCGTCCAGGTGCAAGACCATATATTGTAGAATAAGTATTAGCAGTAGAGTTAGGAAAAAACTCTGTTGCAATAGGATTTAATTCTACACCATTATCTATATATGTACTTCTAGATAAATTACCAAAATACCAGCTATTTTCTAAGTGATTATAAATTACATATTTATCAATATAATCAGATGAAGCTGAACAATAATACCATATAACTTCAGAAAAGTCAGAAGTTTGTCCAGCATAAATTTGAGGATATTGAGTTTTATTTATATCATCAAATACATGATTTAATATTGGACAAGGTATTTCTTGAACAGCACCTGCAAATCTAAAAAATTGGCCATCAGACATCCAATAAGCTACATCATCTATTACTATTGTACTATTAATTCCTACAGCTCCACAATCATTACCCAATTGACGAAAGCCAAATATAAAAGGAGGACCAATAAAAGACATTGATTGAAGTGTTGTATCTGTCCATACTAAAATAGTACCTTTTGAAGCTCTAGCTGATCTTATTTCGCTTCCTCCAGCAATTCTTTGTGAACCTGCTGAGTTAGTTGCATTAGGAGTCCAAAAATTATAATTTTCTTGATCTGACCATCTTATAAATAATTTATCTTGTGTATTAGCTGTACCAATTGTAGTTTCTGTTCCCATACAAATTAAATGTCTTGTCTCTGTTGAAACTACTGATAAAGTAGAAGCTGTAGGAGCATTTGCTATAGGAGTAGCTGGATTAGCAGATAATCCTGCTGATGTATCCCATTCATAAGTACCACCATCTCTTTGAGTTAAAATTAAATCTTCTCCCCAATTAGTTAATGACCATTGTCTTGCGTCCAGTACAACATTAGATGATGTTCTAGGTGTTCCCCATGTACTTGATGACCATGTACCTGCTGACCAACCATATCCAAAAGTTTGAACAATAGGACCAGTATTTATTTGATAATTTATATCGCAGTTAGCTGAATCAGTTACAGTAGAAGTTGCTGTACCCGGTGTTGTAATGGTGTAAGCATCAGCATTGTTTATATTAACTATTTCAAATTCATTTTCTAAATCAGTAGTAGTAATTCCACCTACATTTGCAGTTACATTAGATATAGTTACAAAATCACCTAGTAAAGCACCATGTCCAATATGATTAACTACTACATTAGAGCTAGTATCAGTTGTAGAAAAAACATTACTTAAAGTATTAGATTGTCTTATTGGTGTAATATCTAAATTACTACCACCTTGATAAACGTAAATTTTTTTATCTCCAGCTATGGATTGATAACGTGTACCATCTAAACTTATCCAAGAAGCTATCGCTGCTGGTCTTCCTACATAATAATCTTGACTAAATTTAGTCCAACCACCTATTTTTTGTGGTAATCCTTTTCTAAATCTAATCTTATCGCAATCTGTCCATCTACCTTCAGCACCAGTTTCGGTGTTTTCGGTGTCTAAACCAGGTTGAAAATTAAGTTGAGTTAATGGCATAATAACAAATATTATATAACAAAAATTAAAAAATTATATATTATTTTTCATTTATATTATGAAGGGAACAGCGAAAGGTGGTGATATCCACTGTCCCCATCATAATATACTATTTTTTAAACCAACTTGGAAGTCCTATATGTGGTCTTCTATCAAATATATTATCTTTCGCCCCTTTTGTTTTAATATTATTATAGTGTAAAAAAACTTGAATACATTCTTTACCTTTAAATGGTTCTCTCCAATGTTCTAAATCACAACCTCTATATACTAACATATCTCCTGGTTTTAAATCTACTTTAATACCTTTCATGCCTTTTTCACCAGATGGCTCTAAATATATTGACCAATTATCTCCACCTAAATTCATAGTAGTAGATATTTCACAACTAAATCTATCTTTATGTCTTTTAAGAATATCGCCTTTTTTATAAATTCTTGCATAAGTATATGCAGGGTATAATTTTAATTCTGTTGTTTTTTCCATAATTGGTTGACATTTTAGCATTAATGTTTCCATCGCTATATCTGAATAACAAGAAAAAGTATTTGGAATTTGATCATTTTCAGATTCATAGTAACCTAGTGATTGATCAAAAGGTGAAATATATCTTTTTTCTTTACATGTATCATGTACTTGTTTTTTTATTAAAAAATAATTTGCAACAAATTCAGCTAAATCTTTATTTATTGCCTTTCTAATTACTGTGTATTTGTTTTTTTTAAAACTCATAATAATTCAAACCAACCAGTTGTTATTATTTTTTCTTTATTTACAATTTCACTTTTATGTGTATGAGTAAAATCTGTAGGCCATATTAAAGTTAAACCTTTTATTGATGGAGTAGTAATTTTTTGATATTTAAAATGAGTTCCACCATTTTCTATATTATTTAAATAAGTCATAAAAACTAAAACTCTACTCATATCACATATTGCTCCTCTTTCACAATGCCATTCTTTGAATCCACCATTTTTATTATATTTTTGAATATTAAATGTTTTAACATTAAAATGATTATATCTATCTACTTCAGGATATCTTTTTAAATATAATTCTAAAATTTTTTGTAATTTATTTCTGTAAGCCAATATTTCTTTATCTAAGTTATCCGAATTAATTTTTAAATCCAAAGAATCTTTAACATCTTTTTTTACTTTACCTCCGCTTACTACACCTGGTGTAGTGTTTTTACTAAATTCGTTAAAATAAGAAACTAATCCATCACAAATTTTTGAAGGAATAAACCAACCTCCAACAAAGCTTTCTTTAGGTAATTTATATTCTTTAAACATCTTTAGCCATTTCTTTTGGTACCGCTTGAATGTTCCAATGTATAAATCTAAAAGGTTCAATTCCAAAATCTACTGCATATTCATGTTCTAAGTATCCTGGAAATATAATTAATGTTCCAGGCTTAGGTCTAAAATGTATTATTTCTGTACCACCCCATATACCTTTTTGATTTGGTTTCATTTTTAATTTAGTGGCTCGTGCACCTGTTCTAGGTTCATGAAATATTGGATAAGAAGTTTTATCTGAACATTTTAAAAAATAAAAACCAGATACATGTTGATTCCAATGAATATGAGCGGAATGGTTACCTCCGCCTTTTTTAGCAAACTCTTGTACCCATAGTTCACTAAACATAGTTTGATATTGAGACATATCATAACCTTGATGATCTAAATATTCCCAAGATTTTTGACCTATATATTTTCTGAAATCTAAAAAATCATTATCTGCTATTAAAGTAGTAGAATGATGACTTATTCCAAAATCACCAAAATTTTTTATATGATCTTTATTTCTTTTTCTTGCTTCTTTAATATGCTTATCTGATGCTTTATTTAAAGATTTTATAAACTCAGGTTTTTGTTCAGACCAAATTGCCGTATTAAAATAATTATTTATATACATATTATTTAAATGGGTATCCAAGATTCCACATGACTAATGAATACCGTACTCCTTTCGTTACTGGTTTAACTCTATGCCATACAAATGATGGAAATACAATAATAGAACCTTTAGGTAGTATTTCTTTTGCTTGCCTTAAATGTTTGGACTCATCTCTCAAAGGGGGATCATAATTTCTGAAATCAAATTCTAATTCACCACCTTTATATTCTGACCCATCAGTTAATTGACAAGTCATTGAAAGTTTTCTTACTTTACCATGTTCATTAAGATTATGAGGTTTATCATAAGGTTTATTCCAACTATCACAATGCCAATCATAATATTGGTTTAGTTTATATTTTGTAAATTGAATTTGTTCAGAAAAATCCCAATCAAAATTCCAACCCGCTGCTTTATTAGCTTGATGAATGTATGGGTATAATTCTTTATATATCCATGGCTCATTAAGCCACACTAAATCTGAATTTCTTTTAAGTTTTAAATTTTGTGTTTCTTCTTTTGATAATTTTTTATTTCCATAGGCACCAGTTCTAGCCATAGTTTCTGATTTAGATAAACTATATTTAATAATATCATCACATATTTTTGGAGGTATTGCTGATTTAAAATACCAATAATAATTATTTAAGTTCATAAGTTATAGTTAAAATACTACTTAAATCTTTTTTATGATTATTTTTAATAATATATTTATTTATTGATGGAAACATAACAAATGAACCTTCATTTAATGAAATTGTCCAATCATTTCCTTTTATTCTATTATCGTCATAATAAAATTTTACCAAACATTCAGTATTTTTAACTCCATATAATAAAGTAAAATCTGCAGAGTTATTTAAATCCATTGGATTTATATTTAATAAAGGTTCTGTTAGTTCTTTTGGTTTATAAATATTTCCCCAAAAATTTTTAGTAACTAATCCCAACCTAAAGTCACATTTTATATGTTCTCTAATGTAACTATCCAACATATCTAAATTTCTTAAATAAGGGATTTTTGAACTTTTAATGATTGATTCTATAATGTCGTTTGATAGTTTAATATGATCTATTTCAAAACCTTTCGGCATTGAAACATTACCATAATATAAAGCTTGTTCTGTTAATACTTTTTTTTCCATGCCACCACCATGATAAATATATTATCTTATACTATTTGACAAGTCCCAATTTTCGTTATCTTCATTCCACTCATAGTACCAGTAATGAGTGCCTGCATCGTTTTGTGTTTGTTGTTCTGCTGTTATAGAAGGTGCATCAACTGGTGCTTTCCATTTAGCATTTGAAATATCTTTTATCCAAGATCCATGAGGTTTTCTAGGCCAAAAAATTTGATTTTCTTCATCCCAAATATAACCAATACCTGCAAAGTTTCCTCTAAGTGGTGTTCCACCTAACTTATGTGTATTCTCTGTAGTGTTATATGAAGTTTGAACCCACATTTCTGCAGGCCAATTATTATTTTTTTCTAAATGTTGTTGACCTACTTTTTCATCAGGTTGATTATTAGCATCTAACATATCATTATCTGCAAGTGTTAAAACTTGAATAACTTTTCCATTCATCCCTATTTTTGCAAAATGAGCCATAATATTTATTTAATCTCCATATTAATTTTGAAATTTATACCTTATAACTACAATTCCGGATCCACCTGTTCCTGCAGTACTGCCGTTTTGGTGTCCACCGCCGCCACCACCAGTATTTGTTGTTCCAGGTGTACCATTTCCAGGTCCACCTCCGTCTACACCTGATGCTGTAGCTCCACCGCCGCCACCAGCTCTAGCTGTTGGGGTTCCAGTAATTGAACTTGTTGCACCGCCGCCTCCAGGTGCGCTTGATCCACCTGCTGTACCACCAGCTACAAGTGCGCCACCGCCACCTCCAGCTGAACCATCAGGTACTGATTGTGCTGCTGCACCACCTGGATTTCCTTGAGGAGGAGTTTGAAAAGGTGTATTTCCAGCTCCACCTGGATTTCCAGGAACTCCGCCTCCACCACCAGATCCTCCACCAGATCCTCCGTTAGCAATTGATGGGGGTTCAGTAGAACCACTTCCTCTTGCTGCTCCACCACCAGCTGATATAATACTATTAAATGATGAATCACTTCCTGTTGTACCAGGAACACTAGGTGTTCCAGGGCCTCCGGCACCACCACCTCCAACTACTACAGGATAAGAACCTGTGCTTCCTAAAGTCATATGAGTAGCAGTGCAACCATCTGTACTATAAGGGTCACAGGCGTCTTTACCTTCTCGGTAACCTCCCGCTCCTCCGCCAGCACCATCGTCAGTTGAGTTAGTTGATCCGCCACCGCCACCGCCAGCAACAATCATATAAGAAATTTTATCATTACCAAGTGAATTACCTACATTAGTTACACAAAAAGCACCTGGACCTGTAAATGTATGAATTTTATAATCTCCGCAACAAGTAATTGTTCCACCTGTTGCTGTTACATAAGCTGGTGCAAAATTTTTAGTACTGTTGTTAATCACTTTCCATCCTTGAGTTCCATCTACATAAATAAATGTTATAGATTCAGCTGTATTGTCTAGAGTTACATCGTTTGTATTTCCATCTATGTTAGATGAGTTTCTAGCAACTGTTAAATTATTACTATTAAAATTTTGTGAATAATCTTTTACAGCAACAATATCTCCAGCTGATGGAGAGCCTGGTAAAGTCATTGTAAATGCTCCACCTGCAGTATTTGCAAAATATCCTTCACCTGCAACTGCAGTGAAATTAGCAGTTTTAATACTTCCTGTTTGCCAACTTACAGCGCCGCCGCCTGCGTCTGCAAAACTTAAATTTCCAGAGCCATCTGTAGTTAATACTTGGCCGCAAGTACCATCTGCTGGAGGTAAAGTTAAAGAATAACTTGTAGTAGTTGCGTTAGCTTTAATTGCTGCAAACTCTCCACCTGATGAATCTTCAAATACAACTGCGCCTTGAGTTTTAAGAGCAATATTTCCTGTTACATCAGTATTTCCTGTAATTGTAACTCCACCATTACTTGTTAAACCTGTTACTTGAATATCACCTAAATCTTTAGTGATATCGTACATTGTAGTACCATCAGTATAAACTAAAGTTTTAGTTCCTTGTTTAATATCAACACCAGCTCCTCCTGTTGGACCAAATGTTAAAGTAAAACTTCCCGATGTATTATTGAATACAGCATAATTAGTTTCCACTGCATCAGTAAATACGTTTATATTTGCTGTTAAAGCTCCTGTAAATTCTAATATTGCATTATGTGCTTGGTCATCTGTTGCTGAATCATCTGTATTAGATGTAGAATTATTTGATGTTAAAGTAACGTTTGCAGAACCTGCAACATCAACTGCTTGATAACCTTTAACAGAAGCGTCAACTCTGTTTAAAACGTAATTAACTAGATTACCCCAAGTTCCTGAATTTTCTCCAGAAGCTTGTTTTTCTAATTTTAATCTCGATGTAAAACTTGATGGCATAATTTTTTATACTCCATATTTTAAATAATGTAAATAATATATATTTGTCATCATTTGTCTAGTGAATATTCGTCCAATTTTCAATAATATTACCTCTAATTGGATCCCAAAATTTAAGAGTTGTAACATTAACATTTGCTTGATTTCCAATAATACTTAATATTTGTTCTGTTGAGACATTAGCATTAGATAGATTAATAGTTACACCATTACCGGTAATATTCATAGAAGCTGATGCACTTACTATAATTGTATTAGCAGTAGTTGTTAGTTCTTCACCAATTATACTTAATATTTGATCTGCTCTTAAATCAATAACTCCTAAATTTGTATTTAAACTTTGACCATCTATTGAAAGTATTTGAGCAGTTCCTACAGCTATACCATCATTATTAAGCTCTACATTAGCTTCTAAAGTAGGAGTATTTATAGTTATAGCTCCACCTGCAGCTACAGCAAAAGTATTAACAGTTGCAGATAATAATTCTTCACCTGTAATATTAAATATAGCTGTACCAGTTACAGTTTCTTCACCTTGAGATATAATTAATTCTTCACCATTAATAGTAATAGGAGCACTAGCTGTAACAGTTATATTATTAGCAGTAGTAATTAATTCGCCTGCTGTAGTTGTTGCAAATACATTACCATTACCAGTTAATACAAAACCTAAACTAGAATTCCAGTTACCTTCGTTCCAACTTTCTCTACCCCAACCAAAACCTAAATTTAAAGATGTTTCTAATTCACCAGCTGTAGTTAAAGATACAAATATATCTGGATTAGCATTCCATGTAGCTGATGAATATGTTCCTCTACTCCAACCAGTTCTTATTTCAGCATTAGCAACTACATCACCTACAGATGTGGTAACAGATTGGCCAGTTATAACTGAACCAACTGCAGCATCATTCCAAGAACCTAAGTTCCAATCACCTTGGCTCCATGTACTTGCCATAAGGACTTCCTCCTTATGCTATTCTGATTAAGCCGTTAGTAGCGTCAGCGTTAGGAAACTGTAACTCAAATGTACCATTAGTAGATGTTTTAACTCCACCAAAATCTAAAACTGCAATAGAAGAATTACTATTGTTAGCGTTGTAGATTAATGCAGCTTGAGCTGAAATAGTTGCGTTTGCAAAAGAAACGTTATCAGCATCAAAAATTGCAGTTGTTCCATCAGTAGAGATAGTAACATTTGTAAGTGTTGCACCGCCAGTTGTATAGTTAGTACCGCTATTTGAAATTTCATTAGCAGTAATATATGCAGCAGTGTTTTCGTTAAGAGTTGCAGTGTTGTCGTAAAGTGCACACTTCAATGTCTGAGCTTCTAAGTTTCCGCCAGGCGACATTAAGTCTTGCTTAAACGACACTGTAATCGCTTGAGATATTGCCATTTTTATTGTCCTCCAGTTAATGTGTTTTCGCCTAGTGGACTACCTGGAAACTTGTAGTCAGTTCTTCTGTTTCTACGAGCTTCGTTATTAATAGCAGCCACACTTTCGACATACTTTTGTTTGTATATATTATAGTCTTCCATGTTCTTTGTAAAGAGATTTGCTTCAGATAAACAACCATATAATAAAGCATCAGATGCATTCTCTGTATACCAATTAGTAGTGTTAGTATTAGATAATGGATTAATTCTACCTTGATAACCTAATTCCATAGTATATACAGCATCTGGTGTAGGAGCTAAATATAATGTAGTATCATCAAAATTAGCAAAATATCTAGGTTGACCTGTTAAAGAAGCATCAGGCCAATATTCTTGTAAATATTCTAATGGTTTAATTTCTAAAAATACTCTATTACCCTCACTGTCTATTATATTAAAATAATTTAAAAGCATAGGTTCAATTGCTGATGGAAGTGTAATAAATCTATCTCCTATAGAAGTAGAAGAAGTTACATTTTGATTAAATCCAGTAGGATCAATTTCTCTAGATAATTTTTGTTGAGTATTACCAATAAAGGTATCTAACTGTGCTGTAAAATCAGTTCCTGTATTTTCTGCCCATACTTGAATATCATTCTTTAGGCTGCTGTACGTCATTGGCATTTGGCTCTACTCCTTCAATTTTAAACTTAGTCCATACATGACCTCTAAATGCATATGTACCATAATGCGTAAGAGGACTATGTAGATCAGCGTATATCTTTCCACCGATTTTTTGCCATAATCTGCAAAAAGCATAATCTTCTGATAAATATCTATTACTTTTTTCATCAATAATACAGTCAAAAAGTGCATAACAATTGTCACTTGAAAATCTATCTCCATTTATTATTTGATCAGATGTATATTTAAGATTAGGGTAAGCTTCTATCATTTTATAAAATACTTCTTTTTTAATACACATAAAGCCTGTCGCTGCGTCTAATACTTCAGTAAATCCATTTTTAACTTCTATATTTAATGGATTTGCAAAATTTAAATTATATCCTAAAGCTTTTTGTTCTAAATTTTCATAATCTTTTTTCTCAGCGTGAGATTTAACTGTATTCCAATCTATAGATTTTCTAGGGTATATTCCACAAGCTACATCGTAATCGCTTTCTAATAATCTCATTATAGATTCTCCACCAAAACCTATATCACTATCTATAAACATTAAATGTGTAAATTTATTTGGATCTTTTTTATCAGCGTCAAGAAATTGAGTTACTAAAGTATTTCTAGCTCTAGTAATTAAACTTTCATTACCCATAGTATTTAAATGTAACTGTATTCCTTTTTTATTAGCTTCAGTTACTGCATTTAAAATACCGTGTAAATATGATTCTGTTAATTGACCGCCATAGCAAGGAGTTGCGATCATAACTCCTAATTTTTTTTGATTTATCATGTAGACACTGTAACACTTCCTAAAGCAGTTTGTAACAAATTTGTGCTTGCTTGTGCGACACCTACATTAGATACTGCACCTGATGTAGAAGGATATATTAAAGTAATTTGATTAGGAACACCTCCAGTAGCTGATAAATTAGCTTGAGGTCTTGCATCTTGTAAAGATTGCGCATCTGTAAAATATGTTAAATCTAATTGTGGTTGTTTTTTTTCAAACTCTGAAGTATGTACTAAACTTCCATTCCATTCAAATACCATTTCATTATATGGAAATTCTAAACCAGAACGATCAGAGATAGCTCTAGCATATTTACCACCAGAAAATTTTTGATGTGGTGCTCTATGAGGTTTATTACTTCTATCAGCAAATCTTGGCATTAGTTATAATAACTCGTACTAGGTAAAATTCTAGTAGAAGGTGAGTCATCTCCTGCAATTAATCTTTCGTAAGCTTGTTCGTAATCTAATTTTAATTCAGCTCTAGTTGCTTGATCTATACCAGTTCTTTTTTTAGACATATAATAAGCTAAACCTGCACACATACATTCAAAAGCTCTAAATGGTATATCAATATTTTGTTCTACTCCATTTACAGTAGAAGCTGTAATATCTTGTATTTTTCTCATTCGATAATATCTTAATGTGTAAGCTTGGTCAGGTGTTGGATAAATTTTTACTACAGGTGTATTTAATCTTTGTAAATAAAATTGTGTAGGTCTTGATTGAGAAGTTTTATTTGATATAGCAGCATAATCGTTTATACCTAAACGTGTCATTGAATATTCAGTATTACTATCTAAAATATTAGCATTAATAATATCAACTGTATCATAGTCTAAAGTATATTCATTAGTACCTTGAGTTAATGATAAATCTTTTAATTCAACTGTCCATTGATTGTAACCACGATTAGCCCAATCACTAAACATAATATTTAAACTACGTCTAGCTGATCTTACGTCATAACCTAAAATAGGATCTCCTCCTATTCTATCAAAAGCTTCTTGTATAACATCATTAACAGTTAAGTTAAATGTTGCTGTTCCTGAAGTTGCCATTATGCAAAGAAACAAGTTACAGCACTTGCACCATTTGCAGAAATATTAACTTTTAAATTAGTTCCAAATTTTACACCTTCATCTGGTAAACTTATGTTAATAGGTCCACTATCAGCACTAGCACCTGTTGATACAACGAATTTAGTAGTAGCGTCATCTACAAAAGTAACAGTTCCAGCAACAGCACTAGGCGTAATGATGAAAGCTTTTAATCTTGTAGGTCCAGCAAATACCGCAACGTTAGAACCTTGAGTGGTTACACTGTTTGCAAATATATCAGATCCTGCCATATTTTCCTCCTTAAGCTAATCCTTGTTTTTTTAATTCTTCATATAATAACGCAATTCTGTCTTTTGGGCTAGTTGTTTGTTGCGTTATAAATGGTTTTACATAATCAGTCGCCATTATTTTTTGAAAATCAATTGGTTTATTCAAATCTAAACTACTTACTGTATCTCTAAAAGGAGATTGTCCAGTTCCTAATGGTGTTTGTTCTGAAAATTTATCTAATACTTTTTCTATATCAGCTAGTTTTTCATCTAACTGTTTTTCTTTACCTTCTTCTTCTTTTTTAGCAGATTCAGCTTTTAAAATTTCTTCAATACTTTCAGTTCCTGGTAAATCTTCAGTTTTACCAATTTCTTCTTGTTCTTTAGTAGGTTTATATTCTTCTTTAGCTTTTTCTACTTCATAAATTTTTTCTGCTGTATTTCTAGTGTCTTCATCTTCATTTTTTCCAAAAAGATTTCTAAGAGCTTCTCCTGCAGATGTTATTTTTTCAAACATTATATCTCCTTATTTACGAGGGCCCGAAGGCCCTCAGAAATATTAAGTTACGTTATTGTTTTGTACGTATTGTACAGTTACAATAGCTTCACCAGTAGTTCCATCTCCATCTGTAGCTGTAAATACAGCAACAACATTAGAATCAGATGTTCCTACATCGTCTAAGTTAGGAATAGCAGCATCAACTGGAGTTGTTCTTGCAACCGCTTTAGCGTTTGAAGAAGCAATATATGCAGTTCCGTTTGCGTCAGTTCCTACTGAAACAGTAGCAGCGTTAGTATCGTCTGCTGCTGCAACAACATCTAATTTAACATCGATGATTTGAGAGTTAGCTGGAATAACAGCAACAGTTGTATTCGCTGTAGCTCCAGTTAAAACAACTGATTTAGATTGTACCATTTGTACAAAACCAGTATTTGTTACATCAGTTCCTAAAGTAGTACCAGTAGTTTCTTTAATAGTACCAGCTTTAATTGGTCCTGAA
>Ga0208428_1000453_pt1 | contig 19027 bp, 30 predicted proteins | sample DEB08_DNA_11_FD_184535 | JGI IMG/M metagenome (GOLD analysis project Ga0208428, IMG submission 184535) | Aqueous microbial communities from the Delaware River and Bay under freshwater to marine salinity gradient to study organic matter... | ecosystem: Environmental > Aquatic > Marine > Coastal ... | reverse complement strand
TGTAGAAACTTTTGTTGGGCCAAATGGTAAGATATCATTTGTAAAGAAAAAGGAAGACGGCACAACAGAAACTCTTGATACTTCTGAGCTATTTACATTAGCTAACATGAAGCAACAGAAGTTTGACATGAAGGCTGCGATAGATAATGCTAAAGAAGAGGGAGGTTTTACTTATGTAAACAACTTAGGTGAGAAAACACAAGGTTATTTTATTGACCCTACATCTGGAGAAATAAATACCGAAGCTATAACAAAATCCGCAGCCAGTATGGTGGCGCAGGATTCTAATGCCTATGGTATATTATATGATTACATAGGAGGTTATGATTTTAAAAGACTATCTGACGACTTTTTTGCTGAGCATCAGACTGGAGAAGAACAAAAGAAAGCCCTAGAGCAATTACAAAAAGAAAATAAAAATGTGATTTATATAAACTCTAATGGTATGCCTATAGTTTCTAAGGAACAAAGAGATGTAGCGCAAAAGTATGTACAAGAACAGTTAGAACAAGTAGCTGTCACATCAAAACAAGAAGCAGGATTTTTAGCTGAGGAAATAACACAAGCTAAATTAAACGAGTTAAATCAATCAATAGAAAAAAGTAAGGCAGACCAAAAATTTATTGAAACTCGTACAAATAGTGAAGAGGTAAAAACAACCGAAGAGTTTAAAGTAAAACTTCCTAAAATACAAACGTATTTAACTGACCAATTAAAACAACCTATAATAGATGCTGTGGCTAAGGGTAGAGCGGTAGATGCTCAAGGAAATAGAACATTAGATTTGACAGACGCCGACAATCAAGTGGCAAAAACTTTGAAAAAACTTTTATCTTCGATGGACGTTTCTGCTGACTCGGCTTCGTTTTTAAAACAGGCAGTTAAATTAAGGCTTCCAAAAGAAGGAGGAGGATTTAAATCAGAAACTATTGGTTTAGCTGGAAAAGATGGGTTAGATATATTCGAGGATGTTTTAGAATTATTATTGTTGTTGCCTGAAGAAAATTTAGATAAATTTTATACAAGAGTTGTTGATGTAAATAGAGACGGAAAAATTGATGTAGTAGAAAAAGGAGAATTAGACGAGTAACATGGATGAATTAAAAAAATTGTACGACGTTTTAATTAGAGACGGATACTACACTAAGTCATTCGATGATTTTCAAGTGCAATTTAGTGACCCAGTTTATGTTCAGAAAGTATACGATGTCGTTAATAGAGATGGTTTGTTTACCAATGATATAGAAGTTTTTCAAGAAAAATATTCAGTAAAAAAAAAAGACGATTCCCAACCAGAATTGGTTTCAGAATCGGAAGTTGGTTTATCGGAGGAACAACCCAAATTTAAACCTATACCAACTGGAGGTATAACATCTTTTGAAAAAGACACTGCGCTAGAAAGAACCTTAGGTAAAAATTTTGTTACAGATTTTTTCGGAGATATATACAGAGCTGCTGAGCAAGGAGTCAAGCAAGGTCAAGCAGTTGATGATGCTCTTAAAATATTTGGAAAAGGAACTAACGTCACCTCAGAAAACGTACAGGCTTTTATAGAAGCTCAAAATGCTTTAGCGGATTCTCCAGAGTCTGATGAAATGAGAAAATTTAACACTGACTTTGAAGAGGCTGGCGGCGGTGTGTTTGGTTTTATTAAAGCATTGCTTCAGAATAGAGGTCAAGTTATACCACAATTATTTGTAAGCTCAGTTACAGCCATGATGAATCCAGCTTCATTAGCGGCTGCTGGAGGAGCAATAGCAACAGGAACAGGGGCAGGTGCTACAGCGGGTGCTGCGGCAGGAGGTGTTGGTGCTATACCCGGTGCTATTGGAGGTTTTATTTCTAGTTTACCATTTGCTTTAGGAGCATCCGGAGGAACACTAGAAACTGCATTATCTTTTGGAGAGTTTTTACAGGAAGAAGTTTCTAAGAATGGCAAAGAATTTACCGAGGAAGCTGTCATGGAAGTTATAAATAACCCTGAGGCTATGACTAGAATAAGAGGAAAAGCTGCGGGAAGAGGTTTAACCATAGGTATTATTGATAGATATACTTCAGGTATAGCTGGTAAAGCAGTAAAAAGTATGGGTTCTGCGGCAAAAGGAGCAACAAGACTTCAGAGAGCGGGACAGGATGCTAAAAGATTAGTGGCAGCAGGAGGAATAGAAAGCGTAGGTGGTTCTCTTGGAGAGACAGCAGCGAGAGTTGTAGCAGGTCAAGAGCTTGATGTAAGAGAAATAGGGTTTGAAGGTATAGCTGGAACAGCAACAGCACCTTTTTCTTTTGCTTATGGACAGTTGCTTGGTCAGCCTCAATATAATATTAATAACGGTGTTGTAAGTAGAGAAAAAATTGAAGAAGCTATAAATAATTATACTGATGAAGACTTTGCAAGAGCAAAAATAAAAATTGAAAATGACCCAGAATTGTTAGAGCTTGCTAAAAAAAGAAAAGATGATTTAAAAATAAGAGACCAAGTTATATTAGAAGGTCAAGCAACTCTTCCACAATTACCAGAGAACATTAGAGAAAAAGTTATTGAACTTGAAATAGAGGCTAAAAAATTATTTGGCAATAGAAATAAAGGTTCGCAGTTAAGGCTAGAAGAAATTAACAAAGAGTTAAATTCATTGTATGGGTTAGATACTGAAGAATCTATAAAAATTAATTTAGATGAAGTTGCAGAAGAAGTGCCTTCAAAATCAGAACAAATAAAAGAAAAATTAAAAATAACTGAAGAGCAAAGAAAGCCTGATGTGAGTGAGGCAAATTTAAACGAAGAAACAATAGCGGAACAAAAGTCTTTAACTATAGAAGAACAAATACAAAGAAGAGTAGAGGATACGGGTAGACAAATTGAAGGTAAGCCACCAGCTAAAAGGTTTAAAAAAAGAGGAGAAGAAGTTTCAGTTGCTGTTGACAATCAGATTACTGAAGTCATTGAAAATACTAACAGTGAAAACATTATTGAACAAAAAGAAACCATATTTAAAAGTATAGCAAAACCATTAAACACCTCAGAGGCAAGAAAGAAAGCTTTTCTTGACTTAGTAGATAAGCTGTCACAAAATACTGATGTATCAAAAAGAACAATCGCTAGATTAAAAACAGGTATACAAAAATCTACATTTGATAATGCAGGAAAAGTTAGAAACAAACTTGAGGATGTGATTAAAACTTTTGATACACAAGAAAGAAAAGATTTATATAAAGAAGGAAACAGTCTGGTTAAAAATATAAAAAGACAAATTAGAAAGGGAAGAAAAAGACTAGACCCTAACCTTGTTATTGCGGCTGAAGAATTTTTAGATATAAATCCATTAGAGGTATCAGATTTAAAAGAGTATGTAGACAAGGCAAATCAAATAACAGAAGGGTTAAAGCCTACAAGGTTTACTAAGGAAGGAGCTGATGTATCTGCTCCATTTGTTATTAATGATATAACAGAGTATGCACAGAAAGAATTAGAGATAGAGAAAATAAAAGTTGCACAGCTTAAACAAGATGCTTTTCAAGAATTGACTGGGGTATCAGCTGAAGAGCTATCAATGAATGAAGTAAACGAGGTTTTGAGAAATGCTTACAATGAAAGCGTAACAAGTCCTGATGAATTTATTGTAAATGAAATAAGTAAGATAACCGGTAAAGAACAAATTATAAACACAGCGGCAGCTAATGCGTTTGACACATACAAAACTATTATTAAAAATCAAATAGACACAGGAGTTGACACTTTTTCTGAGAGCGGTCAAAAAATAGAGCTAACACCTCGCCAAAAAAGAATTGTAAAAGATTTTATGGAGATAGATGTAACTAAACTATCTACGCCAGATAAAGTAAAAGCAATAGATGCTATAGTGAATTTTGCAGTAAACGGAGAATCAGGAGGTATGCTAGCTACTACTTCTAAATATAAAGGAGGAGAATTTGCAGCTTTAGATGAATCAAATAATTTAAGGTCTAGTGAAATTAAAAATGTAGTAGATAAAATGCTAGGCACATCTTCAGGTTTATACTGGAGTAAAAATATTGCGTCTCTACCTATTATGTCGGAGTTTATGTTTGGGAATCAAAACGATTCTCGTACATTTTTTGAAAACAGTGGTCTGCAAAAAGTTATAAATGGTTCGGCTAATGGTGAAAGAATATCAACTGCTATTGGAGACATGTATCATGCTAAATTTTATGATAAAAAAGCTAATGGTGAAGATTTTTATTCACCAGAAAATGTAACAGAAAGAGGTATGTATGGTTTTATTAATAGAACGATTGATGGAACAGTTTCTGAGCAACAAGAAGAGTTTCAAAGAAGAAAAGATTTAATAGAAGAATCTTATGAGGCGCTTAAAAATGGAAGTCCAATTGAGCAGCAGAAAGGACAAGACTATGAAAATGTTTTTAATAAAATACTAAAAGAGGCTGTAACAATTCAAGATGTAAAAGATAAAGTGGACGCAGTAAATGTTGAAGCAGTTGACTTTATAATTAATGAGTGGTCAGAAATTTATCCTGATTTAAAAAATCACGCCTTAGATATATATAATGTTTCATTAGACAGTGACCCCAACTATGTATCAGACACATTAAGTTTGTTAGAAGGTGTTGATGCTCCATCTTTAGATGCTCCAATATTTGACAACCCTAATTTAAACAAAAGAAAAATTTACAATAAAAAAACAGGAGTTCTTGAGAAGAACTTGCGTTTACAATCCCTTCAACAAACAGGAAAAAAACGATATGTTAATTTAGATTTTGATTCACAACAAATATTTAAAATTAGAAAAGCTTTAATAGACATGGATACAGCTGAAGGTATACAGCAATTAAAAGGCTATACAGATTCTAAATCTTTTGAACAGATTATACCAGACCCTAGGGTAAGGGAAGAGTTTTTAAATAGAATAAAAGAGTATGTAAATGCTAAAAGAGGAAACAAATATATATCCGAACAATCTAGGCGTGATGCAAGGAAGCTAAACAGATTTATTACTCTTGGTGTGTCAAGAACTTTGGGTAGTGTTGGTCAGTACCCAAAACAGCTAGTTCCTCTTTCTAACACAGCAGTTAATGCTGGAGGTAGAAACACCTTTGATGCTGTTAGACAATTTACTTCCAATAAAGCTTTACGAGAATGGATAACAAAACTACCTTATGATATTGCTAATAGGGGTATTGAAGCTGAAGCATTACTGGATTCTTATAATACTAAATTGGAAAAACAAGCAAGAACTAAAAGCGGAAAGATGGTGGGTGAGCTTGACAAGCTTCAAAACTGGTGGTTAAAACAAATGCTTATCAATCCAGATAAGATAGCAGCAAACGCATCGTGGGTAGCTTACTATGGAAGAGAAATGAAAAGAAAAGGTGTTGATATTTTTGCAGAGGGGTTTGATTGGGCTAATCACGAAGTAGATACTGAGGCTGGAAACTATGCGCAGCAACAAGTAGACAGACAGCAGAACGTTTCGCAAAGAGATTTACAAGGAGCTTGGTTTAGAAGTGATGATACTACTACAAGGTTAATGACTAAAATATTTTTACCGTTTTCAAATTTTTTATTGAATCAAAAAAGCAGAATGTATTCTGATTTAAATACTATGACAAATAAAAATTCCTCTACACAAGAAAGAACAACAGCTGCTCGTTCACTAGGAGGATTAGCTGTAGAAACTGCTGTTTTTAATGCTATAGGTTTAGGTCTTACAATGGGAACAGCTGCACTTTCAAATATGCTAGGCGCACCAGAGGAAGACCCTGAAAAACTTGAACAACAAACTGCTAATAGATTAAAAGGTAGACTTGGTAATATTGTATCAGATGTGTTAAGTCCGCTACCTCCTTTAGATGATGGGGTAAGAATAGGTTTAAACGCTCTTATTGCTTCAATATCAGATGATGAAAATCCTTTTGAGTTTTACACAAGCAATGAAACTTTATTAGAGGATTTAGGATTGGGAAGTATTGTAATAGAAAAATCTATAGGACAACCGTTTGTTGCTTTAAAAACCATGTTGTCTGGAACATATAATGGTAAAGAATTAGATAGTGAACATTTAGAATTAGCTAAGGTTACAGCTGCATTATGGCCTTTATATATTTCTGGTGCTCTTCCTGCAGAAGCGGGCTCTATAATAACTTATAATTTAAAAAGAATTAAAGATAGCGTTAAATAATTATGCCTTTTAAAAGTCAAGCACAAAGAAAATGGATGTATGCTAATAAGCCAGAGATGGCTAAGCAGTGGGAAGATGAAACCCCAGCTGGTCGTTTGCCAGCACGTTTAAACTCTCGCTCTACATCTAAGACTAAAGTTAGTCAGAGAAGACGCAGGCGTAAGATTAGAAAAGGAATGTAAATAATAAATACATAATGAAAGTATTTATTAAAACCGCAATCATAAAATTTATTTTAGGATTTTTCATTACAGATTCATTAGACAGTTTATAGCTGTATGCCCACCCAGAACTACACCACAACCAATAGCTTGTTTTTTAAAATGCTTTGCGTAAGCAGCTGCGTATGATGTTGTGTCTATACCACAGCCCACCTGCATACCGAAGATACGAAAGTTTCTTCCAACCATCCACTCAATATATGCCTGTGTATGTATGTGTCCCTGTACAGTAGACATCATATCGTTCTTTGCTTTTGTTCTTGCCGTACCTCCCTCACCGTGTATGTACTGAACGTTATCATACACTATCCTTTCCACCCAGTTCCATTTAGTTCCCAGCACCTCATTGTAAGACTTAATCCACATAGTTGGTATGGCTGAGGTCTGAGCTTTCCGCATAACCATTCTGTCATGGTTTCCTATAATCACATCAGCTACTGGAAAAGCTCTGTTCCAATGACTGACAGTTTGTATTGCGTAGTCTAGCTCATCAGCTCCTCCGAGTGCGTCAGAGGAAGTCTCGTGATAAGAACTGTAATGGTTGTCTATAATATCTCCAATGAATATTACTTGGTTGCATAAATACTTTGCGTAAGTTTCTTGACAGAAATCTAAGTATCCGTCAAGTTCAAATGGTGCATGCAAATCTCCTACTACTAATATTCTTCTCTCGTTTTTAGTTAGGTTATCGTATGCAATTTTTTTATCTCCTTTTAATCGTGGTCTGAAATCTTTATAGCTCATCGTTTATTGATTCGTTAATAGTTTTTAATTTACTATTAAGAGTCAGTATAGACTTACGAGTTTCATCATACTCTTGGTCTACCAATGTTTCGTATATTTGATTTACTGAGTCGTGAATATCATCCATTATAAAGTTAATGTTCTGAAGACGCTTTTGTTCTAGCGGTGTTATATTCATTTTATAAGGTTTACTGTTCTCTTAACAATAACCTTCCTGTATACTCATCGATTGTTTTGATAGCCTTGTATATTTTACGAGACTGTCGTTTTACTTTTTCTACTTCTGTCTTACTAGACTCGCTACCTAAATTACAATAAAGGTCTGCGTCAATTTCAAAAAGAGTATCTATTTTCCTTTTATTACTCCAGCTCGTGAAGTTTAGAATCTTTTCAATGTCATCTATGTTATAAGACATAAGTATCAATGCAACTTAAAGTTATGAAATTTTTTTCAACATTTCATTAATTTTTGCAAATCTTTGTTTCAAGTACGCAGTTTGCGGAACATACCCAAACTCTTTTCTGCATTCATTAAATATATCTTTAAACTCTCGTTTAATTAAAACTCTTATGCTTTTGTTTCTTTCCTTTAAATTAATGTTTTCATTTACATACTTATAATACTTTGTCTTTAAGTCCTTAGAATTTTTTATGTTGATTGCATAATTTAATTTTAACTTATTAAACATTTCTTCATAAGCTTCAATGTAATAGTAATCATTATTTAACTCAAAGGTTTCAAAAACCTTTAAGCCATGAAGCACAGTAGCGTGGTCTTTATAAATAAATGAGCCAATGTCAGTTAAAGAATGACTGGTTAAGTTTTTGCATAACTTATAATAAACAGCTCTTCCATACACTAGCTCTCGGTTTCTGTTTTTCTTTGTTATATCTGCGTTAAGTTTTTTAACGACTTCATTTCTTATTGCTTTTAATTTTGTGCATTCTTTAATTTCAATTGTCTTCATAGTTGATAGTTTTATTTAGGTTAATGTAGTCTAAGTATTCATCCGAAGATATAATGTTAAATTTATAAAACAAAGGGAACATACTTCTTGAGTTTAAGTATTCCACGCTAAAAAACAAAGGGTCTTCCATAGTGACAACACCTGCTAACATGCCAAACCTTCTAGGTTCTTCAGCATATTTTTTTTCTTCATGCATTTCAGTTGCAAGTTTGTCAAGCTGCATTATAATTCCAGCGCTATAAAGTGGAGGTAAACTTTCTAACTCTTCTAAAAAATTTTCTTCCATTTCATAAAAGTGGTCATCCCCTGTAAATCTCTGCGATAAATCCATATTCTTTTAATTCTTTCATACGGTACTCCTGAAGCTTAGACACCTTTCCCTTCTTAGTTTTAATTTCATAAAACTCAATACCATAGTCAGGATGTAATGCAAGTACATCAGGTATACCATTCTTATTAGTCTTAATTAATTTAATAACAAAGTAACCATCGGCTTCCAGCGATTTAATTTTTTTAGTTTGAATTTGTTGCTCTGTCATACGCAAAGTTACTTAATTCTTTTATTGGTATTAAGACCGATAAAGAAGTTTTGTCATCACCCATTTTTTTTATACAACCTTTTAAGTAATACTCCCTAGCTATCTCTTTTAATCTTTTTGTTTTGATTATAATTATTACCTCATCCCTATACTCTTCTGCCAGAACAAACGCATAATAATCTGATTTAGTTTTAGAAATACCTGAAGGTTTGTTTCTACTTTCAAACTCAACAGCAATATTTCCTGTAGTGCCTGTCCAAAAATCTCTTTTAACTTCTACTTTAGAGTTTTTAAATATATTGTCAACTAACTTCTCGCCTTGTTGACCGATGACTAAGTCGTAGTCGAAATTAGTTTTTCTGTCCTTCATCCTCAGCTTTCTTTTTGTCTTTCTCAGCATCTTTCTTAAGCTGTTCGATAGCCTTGTCATACCCCTTCATTCTCTTGAGAGCTTCAAGCGTTCCAACCGATAGGCTTCTGATGTTCATCATCTCTTTGATGACTTCTTGCATGATGTTGTCTAGCCTATCTAGCTTGTTCATCATCTCTATTAATTTTTGTTCTTTCATAATTATAAACTTAGTAAATCTTTTTTAAAATGTCTGAGTGTGTAATCTTTTTTATTGGTTACAGTTTTATAAATTTTTGTTTCGATTCCTCTCTCTGCAAATATCCAATACACATCACTCACTTTTGAATCTTTGGTGGTCATCCTGTCACGAGACTGCCAATAACTTAAAGCTGAAAAATCTATGTTGTAATACACAAGGCAGTCAGCTTCCTTTAAACTAATTCCTTCTCGACCACTTACTATTTGAAGCGCTATATTTTTATCAGTTTGTTTAAACGTCTCTAAATCATCAGTCAAATCATCCCCGTAGACCTCTTTTAAGGCATCATACTCGGCTTTAAATTTATAATATATACCTATCTTCTTATCTTTAAATTCAGCACGTATAAACTTAGCTTTTGTTAGGTCGGTTACCATACGTTTACCACTCTCCATTTTTACTGTACCTGAAAATAACTGATGAATCTTTGACATTTTTTTTACTCCTGTGTCTCCGAGTATTACTTCCTCAGTTTTCTTACCTGTAATTATACCATGCTCTCTCATTTCTTTAACAAAGTTGTATGTCAGCTCACTCATCTGCACTTTTAAAATATGTTCTTTAATTTCTGATTTAAACCCAGCTTCTTTCTGTGTGTAACTTATCATAAATGGTTTCATCTCATCAAGTATTGTAGGCTTACCATCATCATAGCTATTGATGTGAAATGAGTTGATGACTCTCTGGACTACATTAACATAATCTTTAGCGAACTTATAAAAACTTACATACTGTTTAAACGGACTCTTTGGACAAGCATAAACCTGATGATACATCTGAGAGAAAGACTCTGGAGTTGGAGTTCCAGACATCAGAATAACATAAGGGTTTTGTTTTAATATTATTTCTTTAACTAATTTAGCTCTCTTACTTGGCTTTGGATAAGCTCCAAGCGTGTGTGCTTCATCAAGAACAATTAAATCAAACGTGTTAGGCTGATTGATTCTTACCTTATGAAGGCTTTCGTAATTTATTATAGTTATATCATAACTTGGCTTTAGTTTATTAAAGTCAGCATCAATAGAACTCATTGCTTTTTTCTTAGTAACAAACAAAAGGCTTTTTATACCTAATTTCTCTGCTGCCCCTAAAGCAGTCAGAGTTTTACCTGTTCTAACCTCCATTGATAAATAACAAAACAGGTGCTGCTGTAAAATCGTGACCGATTTATTTATAATCTCTATTTGATAATCCCTGAACTTCAAAATAAAAATTCCTCCTCGTCTTCTTGTTCCTGTATAGTTTCCGATTTTAACTCTATCCACCTACCTGTGTTATCCTTACCATCAATTGGCGGGTTGCCTGTTTTGTATTCTGCATAAGCGTGTAACCACTTGTAAAATACTTGTCTACTTATTGTCATACGAGACTTCGGTCCGTAGTCAGGATACTCATTAATGAAATCAAAGTACAATTCATTCTTATATATTCTTACACCTTCCATTAACTTATCATTAGACACAGAATCTTTAACCAACCCACACCATTCTATAAAGTCGTGTGATGTAGCTGCTGAAAGCTGTCTAATTTTGAGATTTACAAACTCACTTTCTACCAAGCCTTCATTTAAGTAAACTTGAAGACAGCTAATCATATAATTATCAAACACACACCACTCATCATCATCCCAATCTCCAAAGAATAATTTTCCAAATTCATCTTGCGGAGTGAAAGATTTATTGTAATGCTGATATAATTCTAACTCCCATTTTCTTCTAGCAAAAGAGTTACCGCTACCTTTTATGGCATAGTTTGTGGTAATAGCTATCTTAGGGCTCTTACTAAATGGTATCTTTATTGCGTCCTTGTTTTTCTTTTCAAGTGTTAGTCCCTCTGTAACCACACTAAATAATCTTTCAAAACTAAAATACTTTTTTACATCATCAAAGCATAGTATCTGAGTGTCCGCTGAGACCAACTGATATGCAAATGATTTCTCAAAAGCAAATGCTTTACCATCAATAGTCACTAACTTTTTCATGTGGCTCAGCGCGTTCATAAATATTCCTTTACCTGTTCCTCCTTCAGGGTTGTCCGATATAACTTCATCATTTAAAATTACTGCGGGACAATAAGATAAGTTCTTATGTCCGTGCATTAGAAATCCTATCGTAGACTCCATTGACTTTGCTCTACTTTGGCTTTGTCCACACACGTTATTAATGAAAGTTCGGTAATCACAATCTTTGGTTAAGCAATCTTTATATGCCCTGTCAATGACTTGGTCTTTCCAAACATACCCATCAAGGTCTACGTAATCTATTGAGATTACCTTGTCTTTTTTAACCTGAACAGCACAATTTTTAAAATATAAATAAGATGTATACTTTGTGTCTTCTATAAAATATACATCAATTGTGTTAATTAACGTTAGAAACTCCTCTTTAAAGAACCTAGTCTGCTCTGCAAAGTAATTATAAATAGACACATCTTCAATTTGATACAAGTAGTCAAGAACAAAATCTTTTATCTCCTTCTCACTTGTGTGGTCTATCAGATTATTTGTTACCCTTACAAAGATGTAACTCTTACTTCCTTCAGGAGCATATTTATGAAATCCATTGTCTTCAAGAAAGCGTTTAAACAACAGCGGTACTATCTTTATAACACCCTTCTCATTCTTAGTCCAAAACTCTTCGTCTTTCCCTTCTTCTGCTTTTTTAATTACTTCATCTATTGTCTCATCAGGAAGGTTTGTTTTCTTTAAATCATTCTTTACATCTTTCTTTGGCTCTCCTCTTTTAAGTCTCTGCTTTATATTATCTATAGTCTCAGTGTCTTCATAATACTTAGTGCCAAACAAATTCGTTTTACTATACGCTGAGTTAATTGTTGTCTCTATCTCTCGTGTGGGAAAGTCTTTCGTTGCATAGTTATTGCATATTATAGATGCCGTTGACTTGGATATACCAAATTCATTCATAGCTTGAGCAATAACATACACATTATGGTTGCGTTGACCCTCCGTCATAGGGTACTTAGCTTGCCACCACTTCACTAGTATATCTACTATCTTGCTTTCGTCGGTAATTTTTAATAATGGTTGTCCTTGTGCTAAATGCTTTTCTTGGTACTCGTCGTCTTCTAACTTTTCCCATATCTTACTTTCTTGATTGACATATAATTGATTATCATAGCTTTCATAACATACCCTCGATAGATTTTTAGATGTAGTGTCAAAATATGGAGAAGCAAAATGTTTATTGAGTGCATTAAAATATTTTTTATGGTTGTCTTCCTCTTGTGGTATTTGAACTAATACTTTTAATCCGTTCCCTGAAGGAGATACAAACACGGCAAAGACAAACTTATTCTTTTCAAACTTCGCTTTATCATCTGCTAAATCTTTTTTCTTTAGGTAACCATCAAAGTCCAAACAAATCAACCCACTATGTTCTATTAAGGATGTGTCTGAGCGCTTTGTAAAAGTTCCTGAAAAACATATTGAAGGCAACTTCTTTTTAAGTTCGTTCCTCTTACTTTTATCTTTCTCTGCTCTAATACTCTTAACTAACTCTTTGTTTCTTCCGTCTTTTATTCTCTCAAGAATAAACATGACATCTCTATGAAAGGGTGCGTCAGTCTCTAGTATGTTCTTAAATATCGTTACTTCTTTCTTCAATTTGTTTGTAAATAAAAAAGGAGGAGGAGAAAACCAATTAATATGAAAAAGACAAAAATCTCCTCACTCCTGTTATAAATTAAATTTAATTAAAAAGGCATGGTGTCCTCTTTCTTGACATTGTACCATCCGTTCCCAAGATAAATAGTCTCTGCTTTAGACTCTCTTTCTTCAGGAGTTTTTGATACCATAGCCGTAGCGTTCTTACCATATTGGTCGTCGCCATCAAAGACAAGCGCAGTCATGTTAGCATAACTTCCCTTCTCTCCTTTAACTATTTTTTCTTTTGGTATCTTATCAAGGTTGATACTTATATTTAAAGTTGCTATAACCTTTCTTTCGTTACTCATATATATATATTTAAATTACTTTTTTGATATACGACGCTCGTACATCTTCGGTTGCACCTTCTCCGTAGTACCTTTCGTAATCGGCTAAGGCTTCAATAACTCTCATCCTACCCATATCAAGAGTTTCATCGGATGGAGTTATCTCACACACGTCATAATAAATCTTCCCTTCACTATCTTCTTTAGGTTTCTTCCCAATAAATATAAACTTAAAGTTCATACCAAACATCTCCTTATAGAGATATGCTTGAGAATTGTATCCAAACGAATCGAGTGTCCACTTGTTAAAATCACTAGGGTTTCCGCTTGTGGTTTTGAAATCTATTATAACATATTGACCTGACTCATCTGTTGTAATCAAGTCGGCTTTCCCTTTGAACTGATGACCATGTAGGTCAGCAATCACAGGTTGCTCTCTCAGACTCTCAGGGTTGTTTAATAAGTCCCTGATGAACTGAGTACACGCAGTCTTGTCGTCCATTACCCAATCCGCTATGTCTTTTATAGCCATAGCCTCATTGGTTTTTAAAACAAACTCGACCTTGTTTTCTTCTAAATACTCTTTGTATTCTTTTGCGTTTCTTGTCTTTGCGTCCACCATTGGAAAGTTCTTTGCCTTATCCTCCTCTAGTAAAAGCTGATGAAAATATCTGCCCGCTTCCAAGGCTTCGTTTAAACGCACCGGCTTTCTAAACGACTTGATGTCAGAACGCAACGCTTTAATATCACTATTGGATAAAAACTGAGACCCGAACTTCCCGTAGTAATCCTCGTCTATTTTTAATCTCTCTATTATATCGTTACTTTCCATACATTTCTTTTTTCATGTCCTGAACCAACTTAGTATCTAGTATTACATTCTCTGACATAATAGCTAGTATCTCATCCCACGTCTTACCTTTTTTTCTGTGATTTTCTGCACTCTTTTTCATAACCGCATAGTTACCCTTACTCATTTGGGTTTTCGTTGATTTAACCTCTTCAATCACTTCTTTCGTGCTTGATTGATTTAGCTTTGCATTTGCTACCTCATTGTATGAAGCAACAGCAGCGTCTATTCCAATCCCAAAATTAGCTAACGCTCTCCCCCAAGCTGAGGTCTCACAATTCTCTACATAACTTGTCTTGTTTATAAATGAACTTCCTTTAACCTCTTGTGCTATCCCTGAGGCAATCGGGTTTTGTTTGTCATCATAAATTGTAGCTTTAATTGTGATAGATGTATCGTTGATATCAACGACCTCGGACATTAAACTATATCCGGTATAAGTAGAACGAAAATGCTTAAGCCTTTCATTGACTTCAACATATTGTTTCCCTTGTATATTTACTGATTTTAATTTAGTCATTTTTATTTAGTTTTTGAGTTAGTTTATAATACTTCTTTAATATCTGCTCTCTCATTTCTTTGAGAACTCTGAGTCTTTTTGGACTCTGATTGCCATTCATTTCCCTAGCAATACTTTCTTTTATTCTTTCGAGTTTTTCCTTATACTTAGACAAGGTAATATCAATGACAGCACCTAGCCAACCTTTGTTTATAAATAAAGAATACAAACTTTTATCTATCTCGACATAATAGTTCACACTTTTTTGTGGGTCGTATATCTTTATTTCTCCTGTCATATCATCTTTAGTTATCTTAACACCTAAGTACACACACGCTTGATAGCCGTCGCCGTCTATGTTAACGCTACCATACTCAGAGCGAGCCTGTTTAAACACCTTCTCTAAATCATTAGTGTTCAATCTTGTCTAGCTTTTGTATAATGTGTAAAAGGTCAGGGTCTTTTTCTAGCTTCGACTTGAAACTATCTACTGCGTACTTGATGTTTGATACATCTTGTTCTAATCCTACTTTGTCCGTGTAAGATTTAATCTCTGTGAATCCCATTTGTCTTTTGTCATGACAAAGGTAGAACAGGAGTTGTCTTGCGTCGACGACTCCCGCTTCCCTTGACTTTACAAACAAATCAGAACTATTGATACCCAAGTGGGCACAAATATTTTCGGTGTATTGTTTAAATATGTACTCTTTCATTGTATTTCTTTTAAGTCTTTAATTATCTCTTTTAATTCTTGGTCTTGGTCATAAGACATATTCCCTGAAGACGCTTGTAATTTTTCTAGCTTTACTAGAGTGTCTGAGACTCTATTTACGATTGCTTCCAATCTATACTGATACATTTCTATTTGTCCTTCCATTACTAAAAGTTTAAGAGTTGTAACCTTCTTCTATACTTCTTAGCTAAAGCAAACTTTCTCTTTGCTTCTTTAAGTAAATATAAATCTCCTTGTGGTATTCTGCAAATTAAATAAGGTTTTCTTGAAGAACGCCTTATGACCTCCACATTTTCGCTTGGGTCAAGGGATATTAATAAGCGTACGGCTTGGTTTCTTTGCTCAAGCATACTATCGTACACGAAATCTTTATGTCGCCTCTTTCTGCGTAGTCGACGCAAAAAAGGTATTGAGTGGGTTGAAAATAATGTCATAATAGTTAGTGTTTATATGATTACAATCTAAACATTTGTAAGTGAGCGTCGTGTATTCTCCGTGATACTCTTCTTGTACCACTTCTATATTTTGACTTCTACACTTATTACAAATTGTTTTTTTCATTGATTATCTTATGCAAAGATATGTAATTATTTTTGAATAACAAAACAATAACACATTAATTTTTATTGAGTGTGTTTAAACGCTCTTTATCATAAAGTAAATCGTGTGTATAATCGAAAATCTTATCTTCAATCTTATAATACAATTCACTAGCACGCTCGGTGCTTTCAGTATGGTCTTCGTGTTGTATGATAAACTCATCATACAATTTAGACGCTTCTATCTCAGATATAAAGTCAAAAAATATATCTGATACCAATTCTTTTAATTTTTCGTCCATATTAATTATTATAAATTTTTACTTTTTCTAGATTTTTATCATCATCATAATAGTAAATCAATCCATTCACTATTTTGTAGTATCCATAGTCAGGGTGTTTAAACAGCTTCATAATTACCAAGTTATTGTTTTCTCGCTTATATCCATGTCTTCAAAATAACCTCTAACCTGAGGGTATAATTCGTCGTGCATATTCTCATCTAACATTTCAAATTCGTTGTCCCAAATATCTATATCATCAATCCCATAACCATTTTGATAATATGCCGTTGCCTCATATTGTTTTCCTTTATAATCAAACTTGAGGTTTAAATGAAAGTTCATACAATATGCTTCCTCTGAAGAAACATTAATGATACTATCCTCTCTCTGTTTTAATTCTATATCGTGTCTTTCCATAACTATATATATTTATTTATTAAATCTACTCCCTCATAGATATCTATGAGATGTTCTAAATCCGTCTCTGAAAACTCTTCCTCGTACTGAGCGAGTTCTCTTCTATTCATATTCTGAAAGTCGCAATCTAAAAATGTGCCACCTCCGTTGCCGTCATTCCAAATCAGCAATCCGTTTATATTTGTCTTGCACTCATACCCTAACCCTCTTCGAGTTTCAAAGTATCGTACACCTGTTACTTTTAATTGTTTTTCCATATCTTATTTTTTATATAATGCTTTTAACATTTCTTCCATAGTTTTAGTTGTTTAAGTGTTTTAAGATTATGCTTTCTACTATTTTATTATATTCTGAATCATATAAATCATTCTCTACTGAATTGACTCTATAAACATCTGAATTTTCAGAGTATCTGAAATTAACATCTACATCTTTTAATGTTCTGTTATAAGGTTTAATTTCTTTTTCTAAATTTAAAAGAAACTTTTTTAATTTATTGGCATTCATAGTTTTAGTTGTTTTTATTAATCTCTAATGCTTTTAACATTTCTTCCATAGCAAAATTTTGCATTGCGTATAGGTTGTCAACCTTCCTGACATCTCTCTTTGGAGAGTCAACAAGTTTTATAGAGGGCTTGTTTAAACGCTCTGTCTCTTTGATTAGCTTTTCGATTTGTTTAGAATTTATTTGCATAATTAAGTTAAGTTTGCATCATCAATAGCAAGTTGCAAATCTCTCCAGCTTTCCCAATCCAAATCTAATTTCTGCTCTTTAATTTGAGCGTCAAGTATATCAGATAATTTAATCTTATCTGCGTTCTTGATTACATCAGCTTGACGTATTCCCGTTATAGCTGACACATATTGTACGACTAATGTCTTAACTGACCTTTCAGTTACTGCCTTAGCGTCTCTTCTAAGTTTCCAAATATCGTGTTTCATAGTTAGTATTTATTGAATAATTTTGATAAAGATATATTATTACTTTTTAATAACCAAATTATTTAGCAAAAAAAAAGAGGGTGCGTTTAAACACCCTCTCTTTTATTCCGACAAAGTCGGGTTACAAACCTAAACTAATATTGGTTTCTTCTTTCTCCGCTTCTTTCTGCCACTGCTCAATAAGTTCCTCATCAAAATAATAATTCTTGAAGGTAATCCTTAAATTGTGGACTGACGCTTTGACAATATTCTCACACGCCTCCTCAAAGTCGTGGTCATAATAATATAATTCCTCAGGGTTAATCGGTGTACCCCACTTGTGTTCCAATTTCTTGTATGGGTCAATCTCGGGTAACCAAAATAACTCGTAAGAATCTGCCGTCTCTAAACTCTCGAAACTAAACTCTTTGTTTCTCGTTTCTTCGAGTAGGTCTTTATAATTATAATACATAATTTGTTTGTTTTAAAGTTATACAACCCCACCCCGTTTAAACAGAGTGGACGCTTTACGCTTAATGTCTATTTATTGTGGCGTAATCCACCTTTCTTTAGTCCTTGTTAGCATTTTTTGTACTACATAGAAAACGTGGTCTAACTCGTCTTGATTTAAATCGTGAAGCTCGTCCACATTATATCCTTTTTCTTTTGCAGTTCTAACTAAACATTGTTTTAATAATTGCATTGATTTTATTTTCATTATTTAAGTTTTTTAATTGTTAATCCTCGTGTGCCGTTGGGCGTAATTGTGTCAGCAAAATCCCAACCCTCTTCTAAAACTATCTCAAAACGCTTGCATATATTATTTTGGTATACAAAGTCGCTTAGATACTTTCGGATAATGTATCGCTTTTGCTCGGGCGTAGTATTTGTTTCGTTATACACCCGATATTTTCCCTCTTCATACAAGGGGGGAAACTCTTCCTTTCGTATATTCATACGCTTGGCGTCAGCGTCAGAAAGATTTCTAATAAATCTCTTGGTTTTGATTTGGGCTTTGCGTTGCTCTAGCCCGTGCCATTTTGTTTTATACATAGTTATAAATTTAATGTTTGTAAATGACGGGGGCGTTTAAACACTCCCCCGTTTCGACCAATCTATTTATTATGGGTCTCGTCAGATTTACTTGTTTTTCTCCCAAACCTTTTGCAGTTCTTCGTTAAATGAGTGGTAGTTTATATCCTCAAATGCACTTCGAGACGCTTCAAAAATTTGTTCAGGCTCGTAATCAAAATAATCAGAAATTAAACAGCCTAAAACTTCAGCGTCTTTGACGCTACCCGACTCAATTGCTTCGGGTGTGAAAGATAATTTTTTATATCTAGCGATTACATCTTTTAAATCAGATATAATTTTATTGCTCTCATTATCAGAGCGTCTAAATAATTCAGTATCGTATGTCATAGTATTTTATTTTTAAAGTTTGTAAATGACTAGGGGCGTTGTTTAAACGCCCTCTAGTTTCGCTCATTGAGAGCTCATCAGATTTACTCTTATGCTTCGTGTAAAATTCCTTGTTCACACGCTAAGCAATCCCAGTTAGTATGGTCTCTTAAATC
>Ga0208428_1000451_pt1 | contig 19064 bp, 10 predicted proteins | sample DEB08_DNA_11_FD_184535 | JGI IMG/M metagenome (GOLD analysis project Ga0208428, IMG submission 184535) | Aqueous microbial communities from the Delaware River and Bay under freshwater to marine salinity gradient to study organic matter... | ecosystem: Environmental > Aquatic > Marine > Coastal ... | reverse complement strand
CACCAACTCTAAAGTTACCGTCTTGGTCAGTTGAAGTATAGAATACTCTACCTCCACCAAAATCATTTGTTTCTTTAGTTGGATCTGGATCAATTAAAGGTACACCTGGATAATTTGTATTTGCAAAATTACCAGTGCCAATATCTAAGAAATCATGTCCTGTTAAACGTACTTGTGAGTAACGTATTCTTGCTTCAAACGCTGCATTGTGTACAGGTGCATCTGTTATACTAATTTCAGGTGATATCTGTAGTTGACAGTCAAATGGCGCTGAGCCAGATGCAAATCTTACTGCGACTAGCTTAAAGTATTGTCCCGGTAAAGCAGTAAACTCAATGTTTGAACCAGCTTGTGGTAAATCAGTTAAGTTTGAAACTCTTATATATTGTCCAGGCTGGAATCTATCCATATAACCGTCGCCGACTACTTCTGCACCTGCTGTAAGGAATTGTGAACCTCGAGAAGTCCATGTTGGTTGTCCTAGTACACCGTCACCAATTCTCACTTCGTGTGGTAAATCAACTGCTGGAGAGCCAACAGGTGTGTTGTTCGGATCTGTAATTGTCATTGTTGGTGCTGTTACATAACCTGAACCCGGATCCCAAATTCTAATTTCAACAATTTTTTCATCACTAACTCTAGCTCTTGCTTTTGCAATATTTGCATATCCGCCACTAGGTGATGCACTAAATGTTAATCTTGGTTCAATAATATATTCACTTGTATCATCTAGTGTTGATACAATTGCAGCGCCAGTTACATGATCCCAGCCTGCTGAACCGTCGCTATTTTTAAGAACTGTAGCAACTTTTGTACCCGAATCATATGTATCAATGTATGCATATTGTCCTGCACCTGTCCCACCAATAATCCAAATTGCCATTCCTACATAAGCAGCACTTGTTCTATTGTCAGTGTTAGATATAGTAATTTGTGTAGTTGTACCAGTTTGTGCAGTGTTTCTTGCATCAATGTATCCGTCGCCGCCAAATAATCCTTCGCTAGTGCCGTCTGTATCTAAAAGTCTTACTTCATATACGCCGCCATCTCTAACTACTACAGAATTAACACTTGCTCCAAATCCTTCACCAGTTGGAGTAATTGTTGTTCCTCCTGGAGTATAATTAATACCTGCATTTAAGTATTCAAGTGTTAAAATCTCATCTCCATTTGTTACAACATTTTGTACTACAGCATCAAAGAACTGGTTGTTAATATTACCAGTTATCGCAGTTTCTGTAGCATCAACACCTTCTGCTACTGTACCAAATTCACCGTAAGATGAGTTACCGTTTGTAGCACGAATTTTGCCGCCGTTTTCTGCTAGGTAACCAATGTGTCCATAGTATGAGAATACTGAAACAAGCTCTGTTCTTGCTAGGTTAGTACACCATACACCAATACCATCACTTAAAACTTGTGTAAAGTCGTTAGCAACAATAGAATCGTTACCTCCTGCGTGTAGATCACCGTCAACTTTCATACCTATACAGCCCGTACCAAATGTTGTTACGTTTTGTACATAAGGTGATTTTGTTTTAATCCATGTTCTATCGTCATTTGGACCCCAACCCGGATCAAGACTTACATATGCACCTGCGCTTGGACGTTTAGTACCGTATGAGTTTGCACTTCCTAGTGTTCCTGTTAATCCAGTTACAGTACAGTTACGCAGACCTGTTCCGTTACGCATGTAAAACATATCTTTATCTAGTGAGTTGTTTACAGCATTTGCATAATAAGTTGCATATAGTACTGATTTATAATTACCAGTATATATTAAATCATATTTTATTGCATCGATATATCTATTAATATCTCTTTCACACTTATCTGTATCATATACATATAGAGGATATGTATCTGCAATGTATGCACTAATTTCTGCAACAAGATATGTTCTGTTTGCTTCTAATACTTCAACAGCATATGTATAATCTGTTGTTGTATTTGGAGTATTAGTACCTGCAAGTGTTGGAGGTGATCCTGCTGCATTAACAGCATCGTCAATATAATCGTGTATATCTTGAACAAGATCTTGAGCTGCTGTTCCTGCTGCTGCGCCGCCTGCTGGATGTGTTGTTACTTGGCTCACTGCATTGCTTACTGAAGAAGTTACAGCCGTATTAGTTATAACATCTCCAATTACTGCTTTTAGTCTTAGTAGTGCTGCTAAACTGTAAGTTGTATCTCCACTATCAACTAATTCCGAAGCAGGAGATATTTTAGTAGAACGTAATTCGTCTCCAACTACTGCTGTATTTTCAGGAACAATGATTGGAAGTACTTCAGTAAACAATCCTGTTTTCAAATAAATTGTATTTTGTGGTTTAAACTCTGATGGAATTCCAGTATCTGTTCCTGCTGTTACAGAATCAGTAATGATATCTAATAAATTTCCTATTAGTGTTTGTGCGTTAGATTCTTCTGTATAATTAGCATTTATTACTTGGGTAAATGAACTGTATGTTTGTGCAGGAGCAACATTACTTAATACTGCATCAATAACAGTTTCCATGTATTCAATTGCTGCTACTAGTTGTTCATCTTCGTCAGCAATTGATGCAATTAATGCTCCGGCGGTAAAGTATGTAAGTGCTGCTGCTCTAGTTCTAACATTTCCGCCATGTGATAGATCCCACATTAGAGCATCTAATATTTGACCCATATCTCTACGACATGATGCAACATTGTCATTTGTAAACCCTGACCATATACCTGCTCCGCCTGAAATTTGCGAATTAACCCATTCTACAGTTTCTTCTTGTATAAATGATTTATTAATTTCTAACAAATATTTTGCATTTGGATTTAATGCTCCTTGGTCTACTTGTTCAGTTGCATAACGTATTGTTTTCCAAGCATTATCCAGTGTAGCACCGTATGTTGGTGCAGGTAAATCTGTACCATTTGTACTTTCTACATAAAAAATATTGTTTAATGCACCAAAGTATGACCATTCTGGAGCAACGCCACTAGCTGCAACACGTAGCACCTGCCCAACATCGCCAATTGGCAATCTTGTGGGTCCTGAGCCGCCATAATAAACTAGATCGCCTTCGGTAGTTAATACGTTTACTTCGGCGCCTGCTGATAATAAGTTCCATTCTGAGCCATCGCCGTCTTGATCTGGTCTGTTTAGCGCAACTGTTTCATCTGCTGTGTGCGCTGCTACTGCAATATAAGAGTTATTATTATAACTTACTGCATCACCTAATTTGTAAGCGGTACCGTCCGCCCATGCCCCTTGCCATTCTATACCTTGGTTTAATAATTCCCAATCAGCACTTGGTGGTTCACTATTAGTGCTATCGGCTATTGCTAGATATGTATATCCATTTAGTCTAACAACATCGCCTACTTTGTATGCTGTAGCAGATGACCAATCGCCACTTAGTTTAAATCCAGTATTAAATAAACTCCAATCTGTTTGTGCCGGAGTTGTAGGAGTTGTACCTGTATGGTTAGTTAGTGCAACATACAAATAACCACCATATGATACAATGTCGCCCTCTTGGTATGCTGTTCCAACATTCCAAGAATCTTCAAATTCTAATCCTGGAACAAAATTTGTCCAATTTACTTCATCGTCTACTAATGTAGTTGTACTAGTATGAGCAGTTGTACAGATATACAAGCCGCCGCCATATTTTACAACATCGTTTATTTTATAACGAGTAGTTCCTGCATGTTCGCCTTTGTACTCAATTCCTTTATGGAAATAATCCCAGCTCGCTTGATCGTCTTCTAAACCTAGTGTTAACGTAGCTGCTGAAGTATGTCCTGTATTAGCAACATAAAGTTGTCCGCCATATTTTACAATATCATTTTTTCTATAGCGTGTGTTAATTGTCCAGTCGCCTAGCCATTCAAACCCTTCTGCAAATACTTCCCATTTAGCACTATCAAGTTCTAAACCGTCTGCTTCTGTTGCTGCTGAAGTATGTTCTGTTAAACAAATATAAGATATTCCGTTATATTTTGCAATATCATTAACTTTGTATCTTGTAGAAACTGCCCAATCTGATTTCCAATCAAAACCTTCTGCAAATAAGTCCCAACTTGATTGGCTGTCTTCAAGTCCTAGAGTTGCTGTGGCTGCTGATGTGTGTTCTGTGTTAGCAATATATAAGTAGCCGCCGTACTTAACAATGTCATTAACTTTATATAATGTATTAGTAGTCCAATCGCCTTTCCATTCAGAACCGTCTGAAATTTTATTCCAATAAGTTGATTGTGAAGTACTAAACAATGACGGGGCAGTATGTCCTGCTATACACACATATGTATTACCACCGTTACGAACAATGTCGTCAGTGTAGTACACTGTTCCGGCAGTCCAACTACCTTTATATATAAATCTAATTCTACCTAATTTAAACTCAGCCATTAAATTAACTCCAAAACTCTTGCTTATTGTATTTATGCTTTAACATTTTATTTAATTAAATCCCTGTTAGATCTATGTTTGAAATAATACATTGCCAGCATATTTCCAGAAACACCTCCACTAAACGATGTTAATGAAGGCATGTCTAATTGAGGTACTGCACTTACGTTGTCTAATTGCATTGTTACCGTTCCTGCAATTAGTTTACTAGTAATTGCATCGGCTGTACCTCCGCTGATTCTAGTATTTAAATATTTTACAATTGCTGCCTGTGTTGGAACAATGTTATTAGAATTTAACGCAAAGGTTGCGTCCTTACTAAATTCTCTAATAACAACAGCAGTTCCACCTACACTAATGCCACCTAACGAAAGTTCTGTTAGACCAGTTAAATCAAATTGACTTGCATTAACACTAACTACGCCAGTTGCTTGTTCAACTTCAAATAGTTCGCCAACACGGAAGTTACCATCTTGGTCAGTTGATGTATAAAATACACGACCTCCTGCGCTTTCTTGTACTTCGTTTTGAGGTTGCGGTGCATTATCGCTATCTATTCCTTCTAGATAAAGATTAGGATATTTTGTACTGTTTACATTGCCGGTACCTATGTCTAAGAAGTCATGTCCTGTCAATCTTACTTGACTATAAAACTGTGTTATAATAATTTGTTCGTCATGACTAGGTGATTCTTCAGCTTCTATTGTTGGATATACTAAAATATCAGCTTCTAAATTTGGTTCTGTTCCGCTTACATTTTCAACTTTTACTAGTCGGTAAATTGCATCAGTAATAGTATCAAAACTAACATTGTCCCCGGGACCCGGTTCTCTTGTTAAGCCAGAAACTCTTATACGCTGTCCTGTTTGATATTCTTCTGCAAACCCGTCGCCAGCAATTGTTGCACTCGATCTTACCCAGCCTATACCTCTGTTTGTAAATGTTGGTACTCCTAGTACACCGTCACCAATTAATACTTCTAAAACTGCATCAACTGTATTTTGATTATCAACAATAGTAATTGTTGGAGGTACACTATAGCTGCTACCTGGATCATAAACCCAGATATCTGCAATTCTACTGTTAACAATATTTGCTCTTGCCCAACCTTTTGTTGCGCCGGCAACTTCTCCCCATTCTACTAATGGCTCAATTGAATATGCTGTTGTTAGATTGAGTGTGGTTTCGATTGCTCTACCTGCATCAATTTGCTCCCAACCCGGTGTTCCGTCACTTTCTTTAACAACTGTTGCAACTTTAGTTAAAGTGTTATAAGTATCAATTTTAGCATACTGTCCTACACCTCTACCACCTGTAAGAAAAATTCGTAAACCTTCATAAACAGTATTGTCATCTTCTAAGTCTGCGCCTTCAATAGTAATAGAAGTAGCATCACCCGTTTGTGCAGTTCCTGTAACGTGAGTATAGTTTATTCCGCCTGGTATTGTTGAATCGCCTTTTGCTTTTATTCTAATATTGCTTACACCGCCATTAACAAAATTCATTGTAGCAGCAGCATCAATGCCCGAACCTACAAAAGTCATAGTAGCTGATGTATAATTTTGGCCACCATGACTATAACCTACTGCAAGTATTTCATTGCCGTTGTTGTGAACTATTCCAACTTGTGCTTCGTTGTTTCTATTGTTAACAACTGCTGTAATAATATCTTCGTTTTGTTTTGATCCTTCTGCAACAGAACCATATGTTCCGTAAGAGTTATTACCATTAGTTGCACGTAATTTTCCGCCGTCGGTACACAAATATCCTATATGACAAAAGTACGTAAACACAGATACAAGTTCAGATAACCCGTCATTGTTTGCCCATACACCTATACCGTCGTCTAGCACTTGTGTAAAATCGTTAGCAACTATTGATTTGTTGCCGCCGTTGTGTAGAGATCCGTCGATTTTTAATCCAACACATGCTGTACCAAATGTTGTTACATTTTGAACGTAACACGATTTACTAGTAATCCATACACTTTGGTCGTCTGTTCCTGTTCCTGGATCAAGCGACACATATGCACCTGCACTTGGACGACTAGTTAAAAATTCGTTAGGTGATCCTAATACTCCTGAAAGTCCTTGTAGTGTTAAATTTCTAATTCCGCTACCATTTCTAACATAAAACATATCTGATTGTTCATATTCAGATGCTGCACTAATTATTGTACTACGTAATTCGTCACCGACTACTGCAACATCTGCAGGAACACGTATTGGCAATATTTCTTCATAAAATCCAGTTTTCACATAAACTGTAGCAGGTGCTCTTGAAGCTTGGTCTTGTAAAATATAATCACACGCATACTTTACAGATCTAAACGGAGCATTTTCTGTTAGGCCAAATCCTAAATCGTCTGTTCCTTGAGTTGATACAAAATATACTTTAGGAGTTTGACCAAAACTTCCCCATCTTGGCACTACACTGTTAGATTTTAAACTTTCGCCGGGTGAACCAATAGGCACAGGATTTTTTGCACCGCTTTCCCAGTCAAGTATATCACCTGGAGTTGAAAGTACGTTGGTTGTTGAACCTTGTACAAGTATTTCCCAATATGATCCTAAACCAGCAACATCAACGCTCGGTCTAGCATTAGTATCAGTAGACGTATGAGTGCCTATACAAACATAAGATGTTCCTTTATCAAGTACAATGTCTCCTATATTATACAGTGTATCATCTGTACCATCCCAAGACGATCTATATTTTTTACCTGTGATTAGTTCTGTCCAGTCTAGTGGATTACTGTTAGGATTGCTGTTAGTACTATCTAAAATTGCAACATAAAGGTTCCCGCCGTGTCTTACAACATCGCCAGTTTTATAATTTGTTGTAGTATTCCATTCACCAACATGCTTGTATCCAGTAGTTACTAGTTCCCAGTTGCCTGTGTTTTGTATTAGTCCGTCTGCACTTGGAGCAGATCCAGTGTTGTTTTGAAGAGCTGCGTAGGTATAACCTCCGTATAAAACTAAATCACCTTTTGTATAATGTGTTCCTGCGTCCCATACACTTTCAAAACCTAATCCAGGTAACCATAAACTCCATTTGCCTTCAGATTCGTCAGTTTGAAACGATGTAGTGCCAACGTGATCGTCATTACATATATAAAGGCTTGAACCATAATCTACAATGTCATTTAGTTTATATCTTACACCTTGTGCCCAATTAAATTTAAATTCAATTCCAGAATTTACAATTTCCCATTTGTCTGAATCAAGTTCTAGTCCGTCTACAACATCGCCTGCAGCTGAGTGATCTTGTGTACATCTATAAACAATGCCGCCATATTTAACTACATCATTTATAATATACCTAGTTCCTGTTTGCCAATCGGCTTTCCAATTGTCACTAGCTGATACAATATTCCATTTTGTTTCGTCTGCTTCTAGACCGTTTAATAAAACGGAATTACTTTGGTGTTTTGTATTACAAATATATACGTTACCGTTGTATCTAACTACATCACCTAAATTATAATATGTCGATGTAGTCCAAACGCTAGTCCAGTTTGGTGTTGTAGCTACAAGTGTCCATTTGCTTATATCAGTTGGCAGACCTAAAGTTGTTAAGACAGTACTTGTATGTTGTTCTATACATCTGTAAACATATCCATTATATTTTACAATGTTTCCTAAGCTATAAAATGTACTAGTTGTCCAATCACCTTTCCATTCATAACCGTCGAGCATTAGCTCCCAATTATTTTCGTTAGTATAAAAAGATGCAGCTGAGGTATGTACACTAGTACATACATATGCTCTACCGTTATAAAGAACTACGTCATCTACAATATAACTAGTAGATTCGGCCCATGTACCTTTCCATCTAAATTTAATTCTATCTATATTAAAGTCTGCCATTTTAAATCCTACTCTTATAATCCTGTACTAGATGAATTTTCATCATAGATGTACTTTTGGTTTACTCTTGCTACTAACTGTCCGTCATCGTCAACATAATAATAAATGTTTCTATCGTCCCATCTAAATTGTTCGTAATTTAAATTTTTATAAACAGTGTTGTGTTTAACATCTCTGCCTTCGAAAAAGTCTTGTCCTTCTTCAAAATTAGGAAAGTTATCAACTTGATTTCCAGGATTATTAATAGTGATACTATCGTCTTTGCTCATTTGATTGAGCTTTCCTAAAAATAACTCTCCATCGTCTGTTCTACGCAACCCATAAAGATATTTTGCTGTTAAGTCTTTGATAATGTTTTCTGGTGTTGATCCTACATAGTAATTACTCATAATTTATTCCTTATACAATATCCACATAACTAAACACAGCATCTAATGCTTCATCAATATCTGCTTGGATATACAATGAACACGACGGTGCAACAATTAATTTTTCGCCGCCATTTACAGCTTTTAATGTTGTATTCGGTGGAATCATAACATCTTTAAGATAGTATGCTGTAACACTTGTATCATCTTGAATTAACATACTTGCATAAACTGCATCTTCTGTTAAGTTAGTTAGTGCAGCGCCAATTACTGTTGATTGTGTTGCTGCATTGTTTTCTATTACTTCTATAGGTACAAGTCCTACATCTTTAATAGCTTTATTTCTAAATAGTGTTGCCATATCGTTATCCTAAAACTAATACATATTCTAATGCAAGCTCTTCTGCTCTAGCTACCGAAATACCTGCTGCTTGTCCTGCTACTGATCCCCAAGTTGTGCCGTCAAACACTTCTAAGAAATTTTGCTGTGTGTTCCAGCGTATCATGCCTGTTTCTCTATATCCAAAACCAGGACGTTCGGCATCTACACCTGCTGGAACAACAACTCCGTCTGTTCCTTCTAATTTAACATATCCGGATCCTGTATTTCTTAGATAAGTTATTCCGTCTACTGTTCTATTTATTATAGTATTGTCTTTAAAAGCTAGTTCGTCAATAACAACACTACCAGTTCCGTTAGCGTCAAGAATTAAATCTGTATTTGCTGTTGTTGTTTGTATAGTGTTTCCATTAATGTTTATATCATCAACTTGTAAATTATCTATACGTAATCTAGTACTATCAAGATCAGCTACAAGACTATTATTTGAATAAAATCTAATAGTGTCGTCGTTAGCTCCCGGTGTTAATTCTGCTGTTATATATGTATTATAATCTAAATCATAGACACCGTTTAATGCAATCCAGTTTCCGTCATATCCTTCAAATAAATTAGTATCTGTGTTATAGCGTATCATTCCTGTCTGCGGAGTTACAGGTCTGTCTGCTGTTGTTCCTTTTGGAAGATTCAATGCTCCTGTAGAGTCTACATTAACAACTCCACTTGCTGCTTCTAAATTTATTTCTCCGCTTAAACTTTCAATAGTATTTCCGCTAATACGTAAATTACCTGTGTCAATTCTTTCACCGGTTATTGTTGTAGTACTTCCGTTAGTTGTAATTGAAACACCATTAGTAGTTGCAATGTTAACATCACTTTGACTAAATGTTACTGCGCCTGTTTGCTGATCAACATGAAATAAATCACCAACTCTAAAGTCTCCTTTGTGATCTATAGTGTTATATCTAACTTTTGCATTGTTTAGTTCGGTAACTTCGTTTCCTTGAACAACAGTGTTAGGATCGTTAGTAGTCTCTTTACCATTACCAACATATGCCATATTATGACCAATGGCATACATAATAACACCCGGGCCATCGCCCCACAATCCATAATTTCCGTACACTGATGCAGAACCAATTAATCTAACTTCTGCTCCAAAATCTTTTAAATCAACGTTTAGAATATTAGTAGCAGTTGCACCTGTTCCGTTACTAATACTTGTCGGAGTATCATCAAAACCTAACAAACTAGTAACTTTGCCATCAACAACTATAACATCTCCGTCAACACTATCAATAGTTACACTAACATCTGTACTATCTTCGACATCAAAAGTTACTGTGTCGCCTTGTGCAAAAGTTCCGCTAATTCCGCCTAACTTAATATAAGTTTTGCCATCGTTATTTAAACCATTAACACCATCAAATGCATATATTGATCTATTAGCAAAATACGTAAAACTGTTAAGCCATTCTATTCTAACACCATTTGTAAGAGTAATAGCATCAACTCCAGGACAAATGAATGTTACTGCATGGAATAGTACACTTGCTTCTCTCGAAGATGCTGTTGCAACACTACCATCTACATAAGCACCTTTACCTGCATCGCCTTGATTAAATCCTCTAGGATCTGCTCCGCTTGTAACTGAACCTTGTGTTATAACCGTTACATTTCTAATGTAAGGAGATCTTGATGTTACAGTAAATCCTGGTGCAAATTTAAATGCATAACCTGTGTCGTTTATACTGTCATAATAAAAGTTTTTAATTGTTAAATCTTCAATAGTAACTTCGCCATTTAATAAAAATGCATCGTTACTTTGTGTTGCAAGTGTAGGTAATATGTTAACACTTCTTAAACTATGTCCTCGAATAGTTACCCCTGCAGGAACAGTTAATGGAAATACTTCTTCGTAGTTTCCTGGATAAATGTGAATAGTAGGCGCAAAGTCTCCATTTCCGATATCTATTGCTGCTGCACTCAATGCTTGTGCTAGTGTTGCAAAAGGATCGTTAGGATGATCGCCTGATTGTGTATCGTCGCCATTTTCTGCAACATAATAAATGTTTCCTTGACGTAGAGCTAAATCAACGCCGTCTGCAATAAGATTGTCAGTAGAAACAGTTGTTGCATATAAGTCAGAAACCCAAACATCTTGCCAACGCTTGCCGCCTGCGTTTGGATCGCTACCTAAATTATATGTATCTGTTGTATCGGGGATAATATCAGATATTATTTCGGCATTAAATGTAATGTCATCGGTGTCTGCATCACCTAGTGTAATGTTTCCGTTAGCAGTTATAGATCCTGTTGCAGTAATATTGCCGTTAACGGTAGTATTACCAAATATTTCAACTTGACCTGTTCCGTTAGGTCTTAATTCTAAATTTAAATTTGAATTGTTAGTGCTGATAACATTATTTTCAATATCAATGTCGTCAACATTTAATTTGTTTTGATAAACAACTGTATCATTTGTACCTAGTTGTAACGTTGCTTGATTTGTAGAAATTGTATTACCATTAATGGTAATATCTGCAATATTTGCAGTATTGTTTACTGTAAGGTTAGTACTTCTAGTTGTTCCGTTTACATCTAACTCGTATTGAGGCGTTGATGTTTTTATACCAACTCTGTGATTCGCGGCATTTGCATCTGATAGTTCTAAATATATAAGGTCGTTCTCGAATGCTAAATTTACTCCATTACGAAGCAAATTAGATTTCAAGAGCGGACCACTAATGCGACCAACAGCCATCTCTTCTCCTCAACACGGGGATCCTGTCCCTCTCACCAAATTTTCAGCTTTCGCTCTTTGCTGGTGCCCACAGTTTGACCCTGCAGATTTTTGGTCTATTTCTGCATTAATATTATTTATCGTATTTGTGGAATTATCCTAGTACAAGGACATATAAATTAAGAAATTCTTCCATGTCTTCTTGAGATGCGCCTTCGCTATCTTCAACAACATTGACCCACTGAGTGCCACTCCAAATTTCTAATGTTCCGATGTCACTATTGAATCGCACTTGGCCAACTTCGGGATTTTGTGCTCTATTTGCAGTATCACCTGCAGGTATTACAACGCCACCGGTACTATCAAATTTTAAATATCCTTGGCCAGTATGACTAATACTTAATATTCCGTTTGTTTCAATAACACTATCAAACAATGATAAACTATCAATATTAACTACTTCTGTTGATGTGTTTGTCATTAATAAGTCTGTATCTGTTGTTGTAGTTTGTAGTATATTTCCGTTTATATTAATATCGTCTATTTGTATATTATTAAATTCTAACGCTCCTGGAATGAGTCTTCCTTGTTCTAAACCGTTTACGTTAAAAACTAAATTATTATCAATTAATGTGTCTGCAGAAATATTAGTTTGTCTATCTTGGCTATAAACTCCATTAAACGAAACGTCTGATTGTCCATATCCTTCATATGAATTAAAGTTTGTATTATATCTTAAGTCGGCTTCTCTACCACTGCGTTCAGCTGTTGTTCCCCTAGGAATTATAAAACTTGCATTAGTTGAAATTAAAAATTGTGTATTGTTAGGAGACCAAATTAAATCTCCTGATACTGATTGTATAGTATTACCACTGAATATAAGATTCCCTGTAGATAGTTGTTCTCCATCAATATAAGTTACACTTTCATTGGTACTAATGAAAATTGCACTAACATCTTGTAAACTTACTTCACCAATATTAAAACTAGTTGTTCCGTCTTCAAAGTTAATAAAAAACGAATCTCCTACACGAAATGCGCCTTCATGATCCGTTGTTATATAATATATTTTTCCGTTGTTTAATTCTACTGTTTCTTGATCTTGTAGTGCTAAACTCGGATCGTTGTTTACATCAGTACCTGATCCAATATAAGCAAAATTATGTGTTATTAGATACATTAATGTATCTGCGCCGTTAGCAATTGCACCGTAATTGCCATATATGTTTGCACTATTAATACTTCTTAATTCTGCACCGTAGCGAACACCGTTACCTCCTAAACCAGAAATGCCTTGTTCTGCTTTTAGTCCTACTGATGCAAAATATGTAAAACAGTTTAACCATTCAACTCTAACACCGTTTGTCATTGTAATACAATCAACACCAGGTGTGATAAATGTACAGCTATGAAATAACATACTACCTTCTAGTGTAGCACTATCTAATACGCTGCCGTCAATATATGCGCCACCACCCGGAACTGTGCCGGTGGTTCCTAAGAGACCATCTAGTATATCTGTCGGATTAGTAACTTCTGTACTAGCACTTCCGCCGTCAAAAGTATCTGTAATTACGCCGCCTGCGGCATCTCCAGCATCATAAATATCTGTTACATTTTCGTATGTAAAACTACCTTGTGTAATTACAGTTACATTTCTAATGTATGGAGATCTTTCTGATATAACTGTTCCGTTTTGAAATACAAATGCATATCCTGGTGCATAAAAATCTTTAATAGTTATATTTTCTATAGTAGTGTTATGTGTTAATTCAAATGCATTGTTAGTATTAGTTGCATTTGTTGGTTTAACTATAACGTTTCTTAAGTCTTCGCCACTTATAGTAACATTTTCAGGAACAACTAAAGGAAAGGCTTCTTCATATTCTCCTGGAAATATATGTATCGTAACAGGACCGCCGCTACTAGCATCAACTATTGATAGTGCATGTTCTATCGTACGAAATGCACCGTGTTGATGATCGCCCACGTTAGTATCATCGCCATTTATAGAAACATAAAATATGTTTCCTTGTCTTTTTACAGATAATGTTCCGTTAACATTTATGCTGTCAACTTCAGTTAATCGGCCATTAACAAGATCAGTATGCAGACTTGCCCATCTTTTAGACGACGATCCTAAATCATATGTGTCTGTTGCATCAGGAATAATGTCGCTGGCAACATCTGCTTCAAAGTCGACGCTGTCAGTGTCATCGTCGCCGAGGACCATGTTTCCACCAAATGTTATATCTCCTGTTGAATGTATATTGCCATAACTATACCAATTACTTTCAACTGCAACATTTCCAAACACTGTTGGTAAGTACCAAAGAAAATCTGTAGAGCCGTTGTTTAATGTAACATTTTCTATAATTACAGTATCACCTATAACAGGTTCAGTTCCAGAAAAACTGTTAGATAGTGTAATAATTAAATCATTATTAAAAGAATCATAAACTATGTCAAATACATTTGCAGTACTTCCATTAAAATTAACTTTGCCGCCGCTAACATATGTTCCTGGATTAGTATTAGTTCCTAAATTAACTTTTATTTGTCCTACTGTTATATCACTAATAACATATGAAGGAAAGGTAGGAGACTGATTAGGTCTTAACTCTAAATTTTCATTATTTTTAGTTGAAATTACATTATTGTTAATGTTAATATTTGCTGTTTCAACTGCTTCTGTTTGTATTTTGTCAGCCGCATTGAAATATATATTTCCCTGAAATGCAGTTATATTATTGTTAGTAATTTCAATATTAGGAGATACAGTTAAAACTGTCGATTCTAAATTAATAGTTGCTGTGGTTCCTGATACATCTAATTCACTGTTAGGTGCATTATTTTTAATACCAATTCCTGTATTACTTGCAACTTTAAGATAGACTAAATCATTTTCAAAGGCAAGATCAATACCTTGTCTTAATAGATTGTCTTTTAGAATTGCCCCGGATATTCTACCTACTTGTGCCACTCATATCTCCTTTGACAATGTATTTATTTGTCAAAGTTATGAATTACAGTTACATCTTTTCCAAATGGCACCGGAGTACCAAATCTTAAATACCATCCGTTTTGTAGTTGTACAAGTTCATAGTTTGTGTTTGGAATTTGATATACGTTTTCAACAAATACTAAAATATTTTGTGCGGCAGCAGGAATTGGATAATCTGGATCGCCACTGTTTAATGGTCCAAAATCTTTTATAGATCCGTCAGCACCTGCAAAAGTTTGTCTTACAATACCAGGATTTCGATTTGGTTCTTTAAATCTTAAATTTCTCCATGCACCGCTTTGAAACACTTCAAACTCTTCAGTATCAGTATTATATCTTAAATGCCCTTCAACAAAATAAAAAGGACGTTCGCTTGTATCACCTTTTGGAACTAGTACAACATTTGTTGAGTCGAGTACTACTTCTCCAGTTGAAGTATAATGAACGCCAGCGCCTGCTAAATTGCTTTTACTTGTTGATTGTTTTTTAATATATCTCATGTTATACTTCCATATAGCTTATAGTTGCACTCAAAACTGTCGGTGAGTCACACTGAAAAATAACTGAGTCGCCTTGTTCTAAAATTATTCTTTCACTATCAAAACTAAATGTTTCACTAGCAGGCATAGGCAAAGTTCTAATTACCATATTACGATCACTTTTAGGATCACCTGATTTAACAATGTGCATGTCAAAATTAGTAGCACCGTGTTCTTCATGACCTGCATTAATTGATTCATTATTACACACAAATATATTTGTGATTGCAAATCTTTTTCCTGCAGGAACAGTTAGTACATTTGTGTCAACATTACTTAGTAGTGAATTTACTATTGCCATTTATATCTCCAAATAACTAACTGTTGCAGAAAGAAATGCAGAATCACCTGCAACAGCAACAGCGTCACCTTCTTCTAAAATTACTTTTTCACTATCAAAACTATAGCTTTCGCCTGCTTTTAGTGTTAGTTCTCTAATGATTCGATTATTATCAGCTGTTGCACCTGCAACAGTTCCTGCACTGATAACTTCGCTTGCAGGTATTAAATGTAAGTCAAAACTTGCTTCTCCTAAATTAGGATCAGCAGGATCAGGAGTATACGTATTACATACGATTACTGTAGTTACAGCATAATTTGAGCTAGTAGGAACCTGAAGTAAAGTATCAACTATTGGATTCAAACTACCATCTAAACCACTAAAACTTATATTCTCAATTGCCATTAACTAATCCTTAAAAAATCATTCCATAAACTAATGATCTATTATTACTTATAATTTCATCTCTTCTATCTTGTGCATTAGCGAAAAATATACCTGTGCCGCCTGTACTTTCATTATTAATATAAATTTTTACTCCATTATTAGGAGCAGGTGGAACAATATTCAACGGATCTAACGGATCTGTATCCAAACCCGGAACACTAGTTATTTCTAAAATGTCTCTAACTACGACAGATCCTGTGCCTGGTGCTGAAAGAATTAAATCTTCGTTTGATTCTGTTGTTTCAATTGTTGTTCCAGTAATTCTAATTTCAGAAAGTTCTAATCTATCTTCATAAAATTCTGCAACAGTTGTAGTATCAATATTAATTTGTACTAAGCTGTCAACACCTGTAGATTCATTGTCTAAAACTTTAACAGTTGAAGGGTTTGTAACACCGTCACCAATTTGTGTTAAGAATACAGTAGCAAATGCATTTAAGATAGCATCGTCTACATATTTTTTATTTGTAATGTCGTCGTCGTCGGTAACATTTTGTTCGTAATTAACTGTGCCAGTAACTGTAATAACACCAGTACCCGCACCTGTATTAATAGTTAAATCACCTGAACCTGTTGAAATTGAATTTGTACGTAAGCCTACTGAGGCGCCACCGGAAGGGTCCGCTGTACGAAATGCAAATACATCTAATGCCTCGTCATATACAAAATACTTGTCATTTGCTGTTCCTGGACCTCTATTAATTTGTAATCCTGATGTTCCTAGTGTTACACCTGGTCCTGAGTCACCTTTATTGAGAACAATAATATTATCCTCAACTTCCATTGTTTCAGAATTAATAAAGGTTTGGTTACCTCTAACTTCTAAGTCACCTGTAACTATAACTTTACCTTGCTGATCGTCTGCTGCTGATCCATCTAATCCGTTTGGATTAGTATCAAACGTAATAGTTGAACCTTGCTGAACTTGTATTTTATAATTACCGTTTGGTACATGCACAAATTTTGACATTCTAAATTCCTATTATAATGTGGGGGATTTCTCCCCCACTATACGTTATTAGCCGTCGCCTTCTGTATCGTCTGCACCATCTAGAGTATCATCATCTGTACCTAGTGTTGCGTCAACGCCTGCGCCTACGCCTGTACCAGCTTCTTCAACTGCTACTGTATCACCAGTACCTGTAAAGTCCCAAGTAATAACAGAACCGTTGTCCATTGTTACTTTACGTCCTGAAATTTTAGTAACTTGACGTGCAGTACCATTGTCGTCAACAGTAATTGTCATTTCGTTTTCTAAAATGTCTGCAGAATCTTTGTCTACTAAAGTGCAAAGTGCAGTTTTAGTTCCGCCTGCGTTTGAACAGTTAAAACGCTTAGATCCCTTTTGGTTAACGATGTAACCTGGCATAGAACCTGTGCCGTCATTAAATTGAACTTTAATTTCGTTGCCGCCAGCTGTAGGTGCTCCGAAATATCTTTTATTAATTGGTCTTCCCATTTGTTTTCTCCTTATTAGAAGTCCGATGCGGGTTCTAGCCGCTACGCTGTGGGTACAGCATAAGTCCGCCTTGCGGCACACTATCTGACACAAGTATTTATCACAAATAGAAAAAGCCCGCACAGTGGCGGGCTTTAAAATAAGGGTGGGTGAAGGACTTGGGTTTACCTCCAACTAAGCGCCTAGATACCTGTCTATGTTACGCCTAGAACCTCAGTTCTGCTTAGTATCGCAGTTAGCATACTCTACGTCTCCGTAGTACATGCCGGGCACTACCCCTAACCAAGTGCGCTTATCCTCTCTAGCCAAGGATTGTTAGCGCCAACCCGTATAACAACGTCTTGTTATATTATTAATATAGCATCAATAAAATAAAAGTCAACCACTTTTTTTAAAAAAGTCATAAAAAAACAGGGCCCGTAGGCCCTGTTTAATACTTTTACTATCTAAGTAAAAATTAGCTGAAGCTAACGTTACCGTTAGTGATTCCAACTAGACCTAGATAGTCAGCTGCGTTACCAAGAGATGACGCAGTGTTGTTTAGCTCAACGTAGCCATAACGTGTCATGAATGATACGGTTGGCTCGAATGTGCCTGGGTCTAGGACAACGCCTGAGCTCATTAGTGGGATATATGGGCAGTAGAACGCTGCTGCGTCTGACTCTGAAGAACCCTTATAACCAATAAGAACACCTGCATTATCGCCTGCATATGTGTTAACATATACTTTCATTGCATTGTTTAGTGTACCAACCATCTTAGTGTTAGTTGGAGCTTCAAATGCACCTTCAGTTGTACGTGCGAACGCTGAAGTAGTTGCTGACTGTAGAATTGTTAGCGCGAATGGCGAAACAACTGCCCAGTTACCAGCACCACGACGTGTACGCTGTGCAATCAAGTTTGATACTCTGTTGATTTGAACAGCTAGTGCAGCGTGTTCGTCACCAACAAAAGTAGCAGTACCTGAAACAGCAGCTTGGTCATAAGTTTCTGCTGCTGCGCCTGCTAGTGTTGTTAATGAAGCAATAACTTCTTGGTCGATTTCAGCGGTAATTTCTTGTGCTAGAGCAGCCATAATTTCTGCTTCAACATCAATACCATGCTGTGACTGAGCGTCCTGAGCTGCCTCAAATGTCCAGCGAGCTGACAACTTACGTGTCTTAGCTTCAACTGTTTGCTTGAGGATTTGGATGCTTAGTTGATTTCCGCCTGCGCCTTCAAGTGCTGATGTAGCTGCACCTTTACCTGGATCAGTTTCGTTACCAGAGTAAGAAGTAGCAATTTTGAATGGGCTTAGAGCTTCTTCACCAGCAGTAGCACCGTTTGCGCCTGCGTTTACTGTGTCGCTATAGCGAACACGTAGAGTGTGGATTTGACCCACTGGACCAGTCATTGGTTGTACACCAACTAGTTCGTTTGCAATAACTGTTGGCATTACACGTCTGATTACTGGAAGAATCACACGGTTTAGTGTCGCAACGTTACCTGCAGAAGTTGCGCCTGCTGATGCAGCCTCTGACAAATACTTACGAGTGTTTTCTAGCGTAGCAGCCATAACAGACTTCTTGTTGCCTTGCAAGCCTTCAAGAAGAGCAGTTTTGGTGTCCTGCCAGCGGCTTTCT